>Ga0247727_10000251_pt1 | contig 128347 bp, 111 predicted proteins | sample WisWelCaveWW1625_FD_202498 | JGI IMG/M metagenome (GOLD analysis project Ga0247727, IMG submission 202498) | Biofilm microbial communities from Wishing Well Cave, Virginia, United States - WW16-25 | ecosystem: Environmental > Aquatic > Deep subsurface > Groundwater > Cave microbial mat...
GCGGCGCCGTCGGCACCACGTCGCCCATGCGGAAGGCTTCGCCGGCCTCGTCGAGCAGGAAGTCGCCGGTCGGCGAGAACAAGTGCGCGTCGCCGAAGAAGACGTCGCCGGCCTTCACGGCGGCGCGCAGGTCCGGCGCGGCGCTGCTCGGCGCACGCAGCCACGAGCCCATGCGATTGGTGAACAGCGGCCAAGGCTGCACGGTGTGGTTGTCGCTGACGCCCACTCCCGTGACGTACACGCGCGCGGCGCTCAACTCGTCCCAGACCTGGACGTGCGCAGCAAGAGGCCGACCGCGCAGCGGATAGCCGACCTCGACCGCGTCCGCGCCCCAGGCGCGCGCGGCGAGGATCCGCTGCGCCCGCTCGCTCGCCACGGCAGGGGAGACTTCTTCCGGGGGCAGGACCGGGCCGAACACGTGCGCAAGGATCGCGACCCCCCCCCTCGATTGGATCCAGTCCACGCCGCTCTGCGGGTAGTCCAGCGATTGCTGGCTGCCGGCGGTCAGGTAGAGGAGTTCCGGGATGTCGCCGGGGAAGAGCGAGATCAAGTGGTCGGCATCGGCCTCGTCGAGCGGGTCGTCCGGGCCGGCGATCTCCATGCCGACCTCGTGGAAGAGGCTCTGCGAATAGTTCTGCCGTACGAAGTCTCGCTGCGCGCGGAGAAGGTCGAGATCGGTGGCGCCTTCCAGTTCCATGCGGAAATCGTCCAGATCCAACTCTCGCTCCCCCCCCTGGCGAGCATGGAGCACGATCGAGAGATCGCGCAGGCCGAGGTCAGGGCCGCTCGGCCAAGCGGCGAACGCGTCCGCGGCGAGATCGAGGTCTGCCTCGCCCCAGCCATGCTCCGGCAGGCCTACGACCGGAACACGCACGGTGTTCTCGCCGGGCGGCGGAAGCACGGATTCGGGGGCGAAGTACTCCAGCACGAACGGGATTCCTTCGCGCGAGATACCGTCCGGCTTCGACGAAAATACGGCGCGAACGATCGCGCCGGTCTCGCCTTGCGCCCGCCGCGTGCGCAGGTGGACGCGCAAATGCGGCGCGGCGAACAGCGAGATGCGGTGCGTGAGTTGGCGCGAGCCGTAGTCAAGCGAGGCCGTGGACCAGTCGGCGCCGGATTCCGTGTTCACCTCCAGGCGCGCGTAGGATGATCCTTCCAGCGGGTTGTCGCTCCGAAAATTCAACGCCGAGATCCCCGGCGCGGATTCAGCGAGCGTGAACGAGCCGTTCGGGAGCGCGCCGCCTGCGCGCGGTTCGCCGTCGAGGTTTCCTTCGAACCGCACGCGATGCACGAATGCCGCGCTGAAGGTGCGCTCCATGTGGTCGGTCCACCACAGGCCGTCGTAGCCGGCCGCCACGGCTTCGTTGACGTGATTCGCCATCGTGCCGGCACGCTCGCTCAAGGAGCCGTGCAGGTGCAGGTCTATCAGGTACGGCGAAGGGCCCGCGGGTTGCGAGTCTGCGGCGAACGATCCGGCAAACAGGGCGGCGCCGCCGAGAAGCAGCAAGCCGATGTGCGGAGGGGGGGAGCGCAACACAGGTCCGGCGAAGATAGCAAGCGAGCGGCGATAGACTGTGCGGCGCATGCCGCTCTGGATTCTCCTCTGCTCCGCGATCGTCCTGCAGGAGCCCGAGCCGGCGGCGCCGCTGGAACCTGCGACGCCGCAGGAACCGGCGCCGCCGCCGGTGCCGAAGACCTTGCCTCCGCTCGGCTACCAATCGGCGATGGACGCGGAGAATCGCTTGCGCGCGCTCGCCGCTGAAGGCCGCGCCTCGCTGATCGAGATCGCGCGCAGCCCGGAAGGAATCCCGGTGCTTGCCGCGACCTTCGGCGAGCGGCTCGGCTCCGGGCGGCCCGAGGTGCTGATCGTCGCGAATCTGGAAGGCGACCGCCTCGCCGCAACGGAGATCGCACTGCGGCTCTGCGAAGGGTTCGCTGCGGGGATGGCGCTGACCGACGCCGCCACGGTGCACGTCGTGCCCGCGGCGAATCCCGACGCCACGCTGCGCGCCTTCGTCGGCGGCGAGCCGTGGCGCGGCGCCGCAACGGACTCGGACCGCGACGGCCTGCTGGACGAGGATGGCCCGCGCGACCTCGACGGCGATGGTCGCGCGCTGTGGATGCGAGTGCCGGATCCTTCCGGCGAAATGATCGCCGACACAGCCGACGCGCGCGCGGCGCGCGCGGCGAAGAAGTCCGAAGGCGAGGCGGGCACCTGGCGCATCGTGCGCGAAGGTGCGGACGCCGACGGCGATCGCGCGGAGACCGAGGATCCGCCCGGCGGTGTCCGCATGGACGCGAATTTCATGCAACGTTGGAAGGAGCACGCACCGGAGAGCGGCGCGTTCGCGCTGTCGGAGCCGGAGGCGCGCGGGCTCGCCGATTTTGTGCTCGCTCACCCTCACATCGCCCTGGTGATCGTGCTCGACGACGAGGACAACACCGCCGATCCGCCGAAGGGCAAGGAGAGCATGGAGCGCGGCGCCTCCGAGTGGCTCGCGGAGGACGCGCGCCTGCTCAAGATCTGGTCCGGAAGGCTCTACGGCGAGGACGGCAAAGCCGCGGGCGGCGCCAAACCGCGCGGCGCCGAAGACTCGCCCGGAAGTTTCGCCGACTGGCTCTACTTTCAGGCCGGGATCCCGGTCGTGGAGAGCGGCGTCTGGTCGCCGCCGCTGGACGTCAAGCCGGAGGGCGCGGAGGACCTGCCCGAGGACACGGGCGAGGATGCCAAGTTGCTGCGCTGGCTCGATCTTGACTTCGCGGGAGCAGGCTTCGCTCCATGGCGCGAGTTCGAGCATCCCGCGCACGGCAGGGTCGAGATCGGCGGCTGGCTGCCGCTGGTGCGCGAGAACCCGCCGGTCGAGGATCTCGACGCGATCGCCTTGCGCTGGCACGCGTTCGCCGAGGGCTGCGCGGCCGATTTCGCGCGCCTGAACTGGGAGCGCGTCGAGGTGACCGATCTCGGAGGCGGCGTATTCGAGGCGCGCGCGACGCTCGTGAATCGCGGTCTGATGGCCACGATGAGCGCCGCGGGCGCCGCGACCGAGCGACCGCGCCCGCTGCGCATCACACTGGAGACGCCGGGCGGCGAGATCCTCGCCGGCCGCATGGTGCAGAGCGTCGAGCGGCTGGAGGGACTCGGCGGCGCGCGCGAGATCCGCTGGATTTACCGCGCGGGCCCGGAGGGAGCGCGCATCCGCGCAGCGTCGCAGACGGCCGGCGAGGCGCTGGTGGAACTGGAGGCGACCCGCTGATGATTTCCTTCCTCATTCTGTGCGCCGCGCAGCAGGCCGGCGGCCAGTGGGCGCCGCGCGTCGAAATCGCGTGGAACCGCTACTACGACTACGCAGGCGTACTGGAGATCGAGCGGCGGCTCGCCGAAGCGTGGCCGGAATACGTGCGTCTCGCCGACATCGGCGCCTCGTACGAGGGCCGGCCGATGCGGCTTCTGATCCTCTCCAGCCGCGCCACCGGACCCGACACGGCGAAGCCCGCGATGTGGGTGGACGGCAACGTACATGGCAACGAGGTGCAGGGCGCGGAGGCCGCGCTGTATCTCGCGTGGTGGCTGCTGGAGCACCGCGAGACGAACGAGCGCGCACGCGCGCTGCTGGACGAGCGCGCGTTTTACATCTTGCCGTCGCAGAATCCTGACGGCCGCGACCGCTGGTTCCACGCCGCGAACAACGCGCATTCCTCGCGCACGGGCGTGAAGCCGCTCGACAACGACCGCGACGGCCTCTACGACGAGGACGACGCCGACGACCTCGACGGCGACGGCGAGATCGAGCAGATGCGCAAGCGCGTGGCGCTCGGCGAGGGCACGCACCGCCAGGACCGCGACGACCCGCGCGTGCTTGTGCCGGTGCGCGGCGAGGAGCAGGGAGACTGGATCTTGCTCGGCCAGGAAGGTCTCGACGACGACGGGGACGGCCGCGCCAACGAGGACGGCAAGGGCGGCTACGACATGAATCGCAACTGGCCGTCGGATTGGCAGCCGAACCACATCCAGTTCGGCTCCGGCGACTACCCGTTCTCCTACCCGGAGACCGCGACGATCGGCCGCTTCCTGCTCGCGCATCCGAACGTCGCCGCCGTGCAATCGTTTCACAATTCCGGCGGGATGATCCTGCGCGGGCCCGGCGCGGAGTACGTGCAGTACCCGCAGTCTGACATCCGCGTCTACGACGAGATCGCGGCCGAAGGGGAATTGATCCTGCCCTTCTACACCTACATGATCATCCACGCGGACCTGTACACGGTTCACGGCGGATTCGTCAACTGGACCTACGAAGGCCTCGGCATCTTCTCGTTCACCAACGAATTGTGGGCCGACCCGCAGTACTGGGGCAAGGACCGCGACGCGGAAGGCAACTGGTTCGCGGTCGGCCAGAAGCAGCAGTTCGAATGGAACGACTCGGTGATGCTCGGCGAGGCGTACTCCGACTGGCAGCCGCACCAGCACCCGCTCTACGGCGAGATCGAAATAGGCGGATTCAAGCGGCAGCACGGGCGCGTGGCGCCGTCCTTCATGATCGAGGAAATGCTGCACCGCAACGCGATGTTCTGCGCGCGCCACGCCGAGGAGATCGCCGAAGTCTCCATTGCGCGCGTGACGGGCGAGGACCTCGGCGGCGGGTTGTGGCGCGTCACCGCGGTGCTGCGCAACGAGAAGGCCATGCCGAGCCGCTCGGCGATGGCCGGCGAGAAGCGGATCGGCACGCCGGACCGGCTGACCTTGTCCGGCGCGGGCATCGAAATCCTGACCGGTGGAGTGCAGACCGACCGCTTCCGTCCCGAACTCGCCGACCCGCCGGTGCGCCAGCCGGATCGGCTGCTGCTCGAACGCGGCGTGCCGGGCCACGGCACGCTGACCGCCACTTGGATCGTGCGCGGATCCGCGGACGCGGAGTTGCAACTGCGCTTCGAGTCCGAAAAGGCCGACACCGCCGAGTGGAGCGGAGTGCTGCAGCCGCTAGCAGGCCGCTGAAGAAGTGCTTTCGCTCCGGCGCGAGCGATCGCGGCGGAGATCCAGAAGCCGGGTTCTGCGCCTATTTGTCGATAGGCGCAGGTTCTGGCGACGCCGAGATCGGCTGTGAGGGCCGCGCCCGGGGCGGAAAGACTTTTTCAGCGTCCTGCTAGAGCCGCCGGTCAGAGAACGATGAAGAAACGCACGTCGGCGAGGTCGCCGAAGGCGCGCGCCGCCGGGTCGAACACGACCGCGGCGTAGAGGATCTGCGTGCCGGGCGGGATCGTCGGCGGGATCGTCGCACTGCCAGTCAGACCGGCGCCGTCGGTTGCCAGCGTGCCGCGCAACGCGGCGCTCGCCGCGCTCGCGGACAACTAGGCGCCGGGCGCGAGACCGCTGAAGCGCCCGTCGCCGAAGGGCAGCGGCGCGAGACCCTGCGCGTGGGACAGCAGCGCGCGGAATTCGCGGCCCGTGTCCGCAGCGCGGAAACGCTCCGCGCGGAAGGAGACCGGCGTACCGGCTGCGCCCGTGCCTTGGACTTCGACGCCCGGCACGCGGAAACCGCCCGCCCACACGTGCGGCAGGCCCTGCGCATCCGCAGCGCGCCAGCACGCGAAGTGATGCGCGTAGACCGGGTCGTAGTCGTGCGTGGCCTCGAGGATCGGCGAGAAACCCGTCGCAACATCGAAGGCCGGCAGCGGGTCAGGCTGCACGGAGCGCGAGCCGGAGGCCTGCAACCGATCGCCGGCGCTCCATAGCGCGGCGAAGGTTCCGTCGGCGGGATCGCCCCGATCTCCGGCGCCTCGCCGAGGGAAACCGTCAGCGGCGTCTCGAACCAGTGCGCGCCGGAGTCGCTGGTGCCCGCAAGCCAGGGCGTAAGCAGGCCGGGGGTCGCGCGGTCGTCGCTCCACGCGACGAGAACTTCCGACGGCGTGAAGAAGAGGCGCGGCCGCGCGGGCGTGACGGTCGGGCTGCGCGAGCCCGCGACGCGCAGAGGCACCGCGAGCCAAGTAAGGCCGCCATCGGTCGAATGGTTGGAGCCGACCGCATGGATCGCGAAGAGGTCCTGAAAGACCGCCGAGACGCGCGCACCCGCCGCGGCGAGATCGAGTACGCCGTCAAGAACGTTGACAGTGCCGCTGACGGCGACGGCCGCGCCAGGCCAGGTGGCGCCGCCGTCGAGGCTGCGCAGGTAACGGGCGGTCTGCAGGCCGGAGGTCAGCGTGTCGTCGGTCCAGGCGAGGTGCAGCGCCGCGCCGTCCATCTCGAGGTCGAGCGCGCGCGCCGATCCTCCCGCATGCAGAGCGGAGGACGCAGCAAAGGTGAGACCGGCGTCCGTTGAGCGCGTCACACGCACTTCGTCGCCGCCAGGCAGACCCTGCAGCAACAGCGCGACCGCAATCGTCGCGCCGGCTCCGTCCGCGCGCGCCGCGAAGCGAGCAATCTGCGCGCTGCCGGATGCGTGCCCGTCGTCCACCCGCGTCTCGGGCCCCCAAGTGGCGCCGCCGTCACGGCTGGCGCAGAAGTACAGGTTGTCGCGACTGGCGTTGCGCCGGTCGAGCCAGGAGACGCGCACCTCGCCGGCGACGACATTCACCGAGGATGCCAGCAGCGTCTTGGCGGCGCCGGAGGCATCGAGGTCCACGCGCACCGGGGCCAACCAGGTCCACGCGACGTCGCTTGAGACGCTGACCCAGACCGCGTCCGCGCCGAGCGAGGAATCCACCCAGGCCACCGCGGCCAAGCCTGCATCCATGTCGGCAGCGTGGCTGGTTGTGGCCGTTGAGTTGGCAAGGTCCAGGCGCTGCGGCGGCCGCGCGGTCTGGTCCGAAGCGGCGGCCAGCGCCGCAAGCACGAGAATCCCATGCATCCTCGAAGCCTATCACGTGATCGGCACGGGCCTCGGGTCCGTAATGGACCCGAAACTCAACGGACCGACGACATAAGCGGCGGCCACGAACCACATCGTGGTGCCGGGCGGAATGTTCATGGGGAAACTGAAGGTCGGCGAGACGCCGTCCCCCGCCGCTCCGATCGTGCCACCGAGCGCGAGAGTGCTCTGACTCAAGGTGTACCAGCCGTCCGGCACGAGCCCGGTGCGCCGGCCGTCGCCCTGCGGCAACGTGGCGCCACCGCGCCCTGCGGCGGCGAAGATCTTGAAGTTCATGCCGGCCTCGTGGTGTCCGAACTGCGCGACGGCGAAGGAGACCAAGCCGCCCGCGGTGAACGAACCCTGCGGCAGCGCCTGCGGGATGCGATAGCCGGCGGCGTACACGTGCTCGAAGCCGCTCGCGTCGCGCTCGATCCAGGCGGCGAGATAGTCGTCGTAGAGCGGATCGAAACGGAGGGCAGCGTCGCGCAAGGAGGGATTGCCCGCGTTGCGCACGACGAAGGCGGGCAGCGTCGCGGGAGTTGCGCCGCGGGAGATGGAGGCGCCGAGGAGCGAACCGCCGTTCCACTGCGCGGTGAAGAGCGCGCTGTCCGAGTCGCCGGCGAGCAGCGGATTGATACCGGGGGAGGTTGAGAGCATCGTTTCGCTCCAGGTCGCGCCGGCGTCGGCGGTCCAGGCCAGCGCGGGCATCGCAACGCCGGTGGTCGCGCGATCGTCCGACCATGCGACGACCGCGGATGCCTCCGCCAGATGCACGCGAGCACGCGCCGCGACCGTGCCGGATGAGGCCGAAGCGCCCACGGCGATGGGAGCGACTTGCCAGACGCTGCCTCCCACGGACGAGAAGGAGGCGCGGATCGGGAGCAGCGCGCTCGCGTGTTGCCAGACCGCGCAGAGTGCGTTGCCGCGGATCGCCAAATCGAGGCTGTCGTCGGTCGCGGAGGAGCCGCCGTCCACGTCGAGCGCGGCGGGCAGCCAGGTGGCGCCGAGATCGAGACTGCGCTGATAGAGCACGTCGTAGACGCCCGCCGCAAGCGGATCGTCCAGCCAGAGGAGGTGCAACTCGTCGCATTGCATGAGGAGCCGCAGGCGTGGCGCGGCGATCGCGCTCGCGACGAGCGTGGAGAGGCCGAAGGTGAGGCCGGCGTCGGACGAGACGGAGACGCGCGCTTCAGGCCCGGCAGCGGCGGCGACGATCATCGCCACTGCGACACCTGCGCCGCTCTCGTTCACGGCCGCGTCGAACGCGAGCACGGCGTCCGCACCCGCGGCTCCGCCGTCGTCCACGCGGATTTCGGCTTCCCAGGTAAAGCCGGCGTCGCGGCTGACGCGCGCGTAGAGGTCGGTGCCGGCGCCGTTGCGGTCGTCAAGCCAGAATGCGAACACGCTGCCGCCAGCGACGCGCACGCTCGTCGCGCCGAGGCGCTTGTCAGCACCCGTCGCATCGAGGTCCACGCGCACCGGAAAGCGCCACGAAAGCCCGTGGTCGGAAGTCGTCGAGCAGGAGACGCCATCCGCTCCTGCAGAGAGATCCACCCACACGACGGCGGCGAGGCCGTCGTGCTGATCCGCGGCGGCGCTCTCGGCGTCGCCGGGATTGGTAATGTCGAGTTGGACGGCGGGCCGGACGGCCTGCGTCTGGAACAGCGAAAGCGCCAGAAGCGAGAAGGAAAGCAGGATCATGGCGGATGCCGATCCCAGGGGGCAAGATCCATCCTAGAACGATTTCCGCTGTCCGGCTTTCCCCACAAGCCACTTCTTGCCCTTTCCGGCGGGGATAATGGCCGTCGTGCCCAGCCTGCGCCCTGCCCACGGGTGGACCCCGGGCCAGCACGCGCTGGTGCGCGGGGTTGCGGGGCTCGCTCTGTCCCTCCACTGGCTGCTGGGCCATCCGGTCTACTCGTGGTTGCCATGGACCGCAGCCGCAGCCTTCTTGTACGCGACCGGGATCTGGGAGACGCTGACCGCAGCGCTCGTGTCGCTGACGCTGGTCGCGATCGGAGTGAAAACGCAGGATCCCTACGCGCTGGCGCTCGGCGCCACGCTGGTCGCGCGCGTGCCGCCCGCGCGGGGCTTGATGCTCGGCGCCGCGCCGCTGTTCCCGCTGACGTGGATCTTGCTGGCGCTGGCCAGCGCCGTGAGCGGCGTCTGGCACTGGCGCGAGGGAGCGATGATCTTCGCGCTCTTCGAATTCGCCTGCGCACCGCTCGCGCTCGCGCGCCCGCTGCGTCCGTGGCTGTGGACCGCGATGATGTTAGCGCACGCACTTTGGACGCTTTCTGGGCGCGGTTTGACGCCGGCGAGCGCGCCGCTGTTGCTGCTCGTCTTCGCCTTCGATCCCGCGTGGATCCGCGCGCGCACGCCCGCGGCGCCGCATTTGGTCTTCTACGACGGCGCGTGCGGTTTCTGTCACGCGAGCGTGCGCTTCCTGCTGCGCGAGGACGTGGACGGGCGCGCGTTTCGCTTCGCGCCGTTGCAAGGCGCGCTGTTCGCGCGCAGCGTGGGCGAAGCGGAGCGGGCGCACTTGCCGGATTCGATCGTGTTGCGTGCTGCCGACGGGAGCCTGCGCGTGCGCTCCGCGGCGCTGCTGGAGAGCGGAGCGGCGCTGGGCGGTTTGTGGCGGCCGCTCGCCGCGCTGGCGCGCCTGGTGCCGCGCGCGTTGCGCGACGCGGTGTACGATGGGGTGGCTCGGGTGCGCGGGCGTTTCTTCCGCAAGCCCGCAGGCCTCTGCCCTCTGCTTCCTCCGCAGTGGATGAAGCGATTTGATGTCGAGTGATCCGCTGGCCGGCGCGCCGCCGCCCGCCGACGCTATCCTGACTCCATGTTCGCAGTGATCCGGCAGTTCGCCCGCCTGCTGACGGGCCAGGCACACGCCTTCGAAATCGGGCTCGGCGTGTTCTTCGGCGTGCTGCTGGCGCTGGTGCCGTCGCGCTCCGTGGACGAGGGCTCGGGCCTGATCGGATTCAACGCGCTGTGGCTGGTGCTGCTGTTCCTGTTCCTCGCGCTGCGCGCCTCGCTGCCGGTCGGACTGCTTGCTCTCGGCCTCCTCGAACTCTGCGAGTCGCTGTTCCTCGGTCGGCTGAACTCCGGCCTCGGCCGCATGCTGCTCGAAGACGTGCTGCCGGAATCCTTCGTGATCGGCCTCGCGCGCGGCTGGCCGAGCGCGCAACTGCACACTTGGTGGGGCTGCGGCGGCCTCGTCGGCGGCCTCCTGCTCGGCGTCGCGCTCGCGATCCCGCTGCACCTCTGGATCACGCGCAGGCTGCCGACATGGCGCGAGAAGTACGGCCAGTCGCGCATCACGCGCGCGGTCAGCGGCGCCTGGTACGTGCGCGTCCTCGGCTTCTGGCTCGGATGAAGCCATGTTCGTCGTCCTCCGCAAGGGCTTCCTGATCCTGCTCGCAAGCGCGCTGGTCGTGCTCTTCGCGACCATCGCGCTCGGCGCCGATGCGCTCTTCGGCAAAGCGCTGCGCGCGTGGGGCCCCTACGCGTTCGGCGGCCAGCCGGTGGAGTTCGCGGATTCCGAACTCGCGATCTTCGGCGGGCGCGCGAGCGTCGCCGACTTCCACGCCGGCACGGCGAAGGACCCGCTCCTGGATCTCGCGCGCGGCGAGCTCGAAGTCAGCATCCCCGCGGCCTTCTCCGGCCGCGTCCACGTGCGCAAGGCCGAACTCGTCGGCACGCGGCTGCATTTCCGCGTGCGCGAGGACGGCACGCTCGCGGTGGATCCTGGGCCGCCGCCCGCGGAAGAGCGCCGCAAGCAGGCACCCGCGCCGCGCGAGACGCCGCTGCCCAAGCCCGAGAACCGCGACATCGTGCAGATCGTCGGAGAATATTGGGAAAGATATCAGACTTACAAGGGTTACTACGACCGCGCCGGCGGGATCTTCGCCGGCGGCGGCGGCGAGGAGGAGCCAAAGGCCGCGCCGGCGCGCTTCCCGGGCAAACCGGATTTTGTCGCCGCCGCGCAGGCGCGCGATCGCGCCGATCGGGAGGCGCGCGGCGTGTTCTACCTCGAGCGCGCGGCGATCGAGGACTTCCGCTGGGAGACGCTCGATGCGCGCACCGGCAAGGCGATTCTGCCGGAACTGAAATCGTTCACATTTGCGCTGGAGCGCGTCGGCTCCGCGCCCGAGGGCGTGAGCGAGCCCGCGCTGATCCGCGGCGCCGGCGAATTGACCGACGGCGGCACGCTTGAGTTCGCGTTGAACCTCTCGCGCACCTCCGAGCCATCCACGCTCGACTTCGGCGCGGTCGGCCTGCCGGCGGACCAGATCGTCGAACTCGCGAAGGTCTCGCTGCCGTTCCGCGTCGCCGGCGGCACGCTCGACCTGAATACGCAGAACCTGCGCTTCGATTCGAAACGCCTGCGCGGCAAGATCCGCGTGGCGTTGAATGGCGCGAAGGTTCTGCCCAAGAAGACTTCGCCGCCGGTTCTGGGTGTCGAGCCGCAGGAGTTCTGCCGGCTGCTCAACGAAGCGCTCGCGCAGGCGCCGGTCGCCTTCTCGATCGTGCTCGGCGGAACCCCGACGCGCCCCACCTTCGACGTCGAGAACGAAACTGACCTCGGCGACCTGCTCGGCGGCGCCGTGAAGGCCGAGGTGCAGCGCCGCGCCGGCGCGCTGCTCGAGGAGAAGCAGGACGAACTGAAGCAGAAAGTTGGCGACGAACTCGGCGACCGGCTCGGCGAGGAATCCGCAGGGCTGATCGAGGGTCTGCTCGGCGGCGAGAAGCCTGCGCCGAAGGACAAGCCGAAAGTCAAACCGAAGGGCGAGAAGCCCGACTAGCCGGCCGCTTCGGCGAGGTGGTATTCGAGCGCGAGGTCCGGCGCGAGCGCGGCGAGCATCGCCTCGGCGCCCGCGCGCTGCGAGGAGCGGCCGGCGCACTCCACCAGCACCGCGCGGCACAGCGCGGGCAGCGGCTCGCCCGCCGCGCGCGCCATCGCCGCGGCCAACGCCGCGGAGCCGAAAGCGGGCAGGCTCGGATTGAAGGCGGCGCTTTCGAGCGAGCGGCCGGTGAAAACGGCCCCGGCGCGCGTCTCCAGCGCGACGCCCGCCGGGCAGCCGGTGTAGGGCGCGTAGGCGCGCTCGGCGGCATGCAGCGCGTCGCGCACTAGGGCGTCGGTCGAGTCGTCGCGCAGGCGCAGGCGCACCGTGGGCGAGCGCAGCAGCGTCGCGACGCGGCCGAGATCGGCCGGGCCGAAGAAATGAGGAAGTAATTCCGCAAGCGTGCGCGGCGCCGCGGAGGCGACGAGCACCCGCAGGCGTCCGGCGTCGGGCAGTTCGCACAGAAATTGGCGGCAGTGCCCGCACGGTGCGGCGCCGGTCGCGATCGCGGTCGCCGCGGTTTCGCCGTGGCTCGCCGCGAGATTCACCGCGGCCTGCTCCGCATGCACCGCAAAGTTCGGTGCCTGCCCGGCGAACTCGAGATTCGCGCCGAGGTAGAGCGCCGCATGCTCTCCCGCGGCGGGCTCGGGCGCGCCCCGCAGCACCGCGCCGACCGCGAAGCCGGAGAGCGCGGGCACGGCGAGCCGCGCGGCCTGCGGGAGCAGCGCGGCCATCTGTTCCTCCGGCGCGCATCCTTCCCGCGCCCACTCCGCCACGGCCGCGGCCGGCAGCACTCCGCCGCGCTCCTCCAGCGCGCGAAGCACCCTGTCCGGCACCGCAATCGCCATCGGTACAAGGATAGTGAGACGGCCAGTGACCTCGCGGAGCCCATCCCTTACTCTGGATTCCTGGAATCGGCCCATGACCGCCCGCCTCCGCCTCGTTGGACTCGGCATGCTGATCCTGGCCGGGTCGAGCGCGGCGTGGGTGCTGCTCGCAAGCGGCGAGCGCGCACCGGCGGCGTCGGCGGCGGAGACCCTCACCGAGCCCGCCGCCGCGGCCGCGGTGCCGTTAGGTGAGCCAGCGGCGCTCGATCTCGCGGTCGCGCGCGCGACCGTGCCGCTCGCCGACGCGGCCCGGCTGTTAGTGCGCGCGCGCGTCACCGACCGGAAAAGCCGCGAGGCGGTGCCCGAGGAATGCGCGGGCTGGCTGGTGCGCGCGCTGTTGCTCGACGAGGCTTCGGGCGCTGCGTCAGAGTTGACATCGGAACTCGATGCGGAGGGCTACGCCGGGTTCGTGTTCCGCGCGCCGGGCACGATCCGCTGGGTTGCGTGTACACCGCCCGATCAGAGCATTCTGGGACCGAGCGTGGAGTATCTGGATCTGGAGTGCGAGGCCGGGAGCGAGTTCGAAGCGTTGCTCGCGATCGGTTTCTCCGGATCGGCGGAGGGAAGAGTCGTAGACGAGACGGAGCGGCCGGTGGCCGGAGCCCGGGTTCACGCGCGCGCATTCGAGGATGATTCCCCCCCGTCGGAATGGAATGCGGGCGTTCTCCAGACGACCACCGACGCGTCGGGAAAATATCGGTTCGCAAACCTGGCGGCCGGGAACTGGAGATTCGCCGTCGAGCCCTCGGACTGGATTGCATTGGATCGTCCGGAGCCTGGGGATATCAACCCGGGCAGCGTCGAGGTGGTGGATGATCTGATGGTCACGCGCGGGCAGATGACGGAGATTCGCGTTGTGGATCTGGCGGATCGAGGGCTGCCGGACGTGCTGGTGTGGGCCACCCCGCTGTCCTTCACATCTCCGGCGATCCGGCGGCAGCAGGAGCGATGGGCTTCCGAGGAGAACGACCTCGAGTTCTTCCTTGCAGGAGGCCTCCCGTCGGACTGGCTGGCCCGGAGGCTGGCCGATCGCAGGGAAGTGGAGCGCGAGGAATCCGGCGTGGAGTGGCCGTATGCCACAACGTCAGCCGTCACGGATCAGGAAGGGCGCGTCCGATTGCCGCTGGCACGCGGATCCTGGCAGGTGGACCTTGATCTGGGAGCAGTAGGCGCGGTTCTCGGCAGGATGGAACCTCCGATCCTCTCGGTGCCCGGCGACGAGCATCTGATTCGCGTTCCAGTGCGCACCATGCCCTGGCGCGGCCGAGTTCAGACCGACGGCGGCGTGCCGGTTCCCGACGCGAGCGTCACGGTCCTGCATCCCGAGGATCCATTCGAGTCGTGGGAGGGCACGGAGACGGATTCCGACGGGTGTTTCCGCTTCACCAGCATTCCGGTTGCCGCGAATCTGACGCTGCAGATTGACGCGGAAGGATTCCTGCTCTGCCGCTGGGACCTTGAGCCCGGTCAAGTAGCAGCAGATTCGATCTTCTACCTGCCGCGCGCCAAGCCGACCTGGATTCTTCTGAACTACGCGGACGGCGAAGGAGTGGACAGGCCTTCCTGCTCGCTGCGGGCAACGCCTCTCGAATTGGAGACGATCGCCGGTCCGGAAGGGATGATCGCCGGCCGCGCCGTTCAGGACTCGATGACGGACAGCGTGTTGACGCGGGTGCAGGCCTCCATGGTTTATTGGCCGCGGATGCCTCGCGGCAGATACGAATTGACCCTGCTCGAGATTCCGCCACGCCTGGTGTGGGGTCACAGGCGCGACGAGAAAGAATTGTGCGAGATCGCGCGGAGCGTCCACATCCACGAGGGAGAAGACTTCGAGTGGACGATTTCGAGGGCGGCGTTCCCGCCGGAGATGGAATTCCTGAACCTCCGAGGAATCGTCAGGGCGGCGAACGGCGATCCGGTGAGCGCCGCGGAGGTGGTGATCTGGAGCGAAGGATGCACGCGCCGTGCAGTGGCCGACTCCGGAGGGGCGTTCGCCGAGGAGGTGCCTGCAGGACTCAGCGAACTCTACGTCCGTGCCCGGGGCTGCGCGCCTTGGCATAGGACCTTGCTCCTGACTTCGGGCGAGTCGCCTATTCTTGACATCCGTATGGCGCTGGATGATCGCAAGGTCGTTCTTCGCCTGCTCGATCGCGACGGGGAGGAACTTCCGTCAGCGATAATCCGGTTTCTTCGCGGTGACGGCGCACCGGCGCCCGTCCTGTCCGCGTACTTCATGAACCTCAATTCGGAACTCGCGCACGGCGTGCCCTTCTGGAGCGGGAGAATCCCACTGCTGACGCCTTCCCTCGGAACCTACGAAGTCCGGGCGCAATTCTGGCGGACGGAGATCGGCCGCGCGACGTGGTCCGTGGACACGGACTTGACGGGTCAGACCGTGGAGTTGAGGCTCGATTGCTCGCTGGAGGAGATCCGCGCCGGCCTGCAGGGGGCCGGCCCGGGCGACGAAGGCAACTGACCCGTCAATCCCGCGCGACGTGCGCAGCCTCGCGGATCCACAGGTCGCGCTGCGGGAAGGGGATCGCGATCCCGGCCTGCCGCAGCCCGTCGTACATCCGCTCCAGCAAGTCGTCGGTCGCAGCCACCTGATCCTGCGGCACCGCGACCCACACGAACAACTCGAAGTCGAGGCTCGAGTCGCCGAAGGCGCGGAACCGCGCCACCGGCGCCGGCTCCTTCTCCGCGAACGGCGAGGCGGCTCCCGCCGCCAGCAGCACGCGGCGCACCCGCTGCACGTCGGAACCGTAGGCGACGCCGACCTTATGCCCCACCCGCACCTTGGGATGCGGGCCGCCGGACTGGTTGGTGATCTTCGCCCTGCCCATCACGCCGTTCGGGATCGTGATTTCGACGTCATCCAGCGTCAGCAGCCGCGTGCTCCGCAGCCCGATGTGATGCACCGTGCCGCGCTCGCCGGAATCCAACACGATGAAATCCCCCACCTTGTAGGGCTGGTCCGCGAGGATGAACACGCCCGCGAAAAGGTTGGCGAGGGTTTCCTGCGCCGCGAAACCGATCGCGATGCCGAGGATTCCCGCCGACGCCAGCCAGCCGGTCGTGTCCTGATCCCAGACCTGGATCAGCAGCCAGGCCGCGGCGAAGAACACCGCCAGTTTGACCGCGTTGTCAAACAGAGGGAACGCCGGTCCGCGCAGAATCCGGAAGCGCGTCGGGTGCGCGGAGGCCGAGCGCAAGAGGATCCTCCCAGCGCGGAACAGGAAGATCACCCACACCAGCACCTGCACGCTGCGGAACACGCGATCGGTGATCCGCGCGGCGCCGGGCTGCACGGCCACGAAGCGCGCCGCCACCGCGAAGCCGAGCAGCATCACGCTCCAGATCACGGGCGAGTGCAGACACGCAAGGATCTGATCGTCGAGACTCGTCCGCGTGCGCCGCGTGAAGGCTCGCACCACGAACACCAGCAGCCAGTCGGCGACCTTGGCGACCACCAGCGCGCCGAGCACCACCGCGAGGGCCTGCAGCCACGGGTTGCCGGTCAGCGGGGTCAGCAAGTCGGCACACTCTTTCTGCAGCCACGCAGTCAGTTCAGGACGGGCGACGGAATCCTGGCTCATTCCGCCTCCAGCGCAAGCAGCCGCCGCTGGATCTCCGCCACCGCCTCGCCCGGCAGGGGCTGCCGCAGCAGTTCCATCAGCACCTCGCGCGCCGCCTCGCGCCGGCCGCGCTCGGCCAGCATCTGCGCGAGCAGGAAGCCCGTATCCAACCGGTTCGGTTCGATCTCGAGCGTGCGCCGCAGCGCAGCCTCCGCGCCGCCGATATCGCCGCCGGCCGCGAGCGTTGCGCCGAGCATCGCGTGCGCGCCCGCGTGCTGCGGATCGAGTTCCACCACGCGCGCGAGCAGATCGCCGGCGCGCTGCCGGTGCTCCGCGCGCCCCGACATGCGTGCCAGTTCGAAGGCGGCGGCGCCCATCTGAACCAGCAGGACCGGATCCTGCGGATAGTCCCGCGCAAGCCCTTCGTAGATCTGCATCGCGTCGTCCAGCCGGCCGACTCCGGCGAGCGCCGCCGCGCGCATCCGCTGCGCCTCGGGATCCGGCGCGGCAGCGGAGACCAGCCGGTCCAGATGCGGCAACGCGTCGGCGGGCCGCCCGTCAGCGAGCGCGGTGCGCGCGCAGGCGCGGGCGAGCACCGGGTCGCCGGGATCCGCACGCAGCACCAGCAGATAGGCGGCGTAGGCCTCCGCCGGACGCTGCGCGAGTTCGTGAATCACGGCAAGCGAGTAGTTCAGGCTGGGCGCGTCGGCGCCGTGCGCGGCGATCCCCTCGCGCGCCACGCGTTCGGCCTCGACCGTCGAGGCGGCCTCGAGCAGGCACCAGGCATGCAGCGCGGCCACCTCGGGGCCGGCGCCCGGCTCGGCACGCACGCGCTGCAGCAGCACTGCGCCGCGCACGTACTCGCCGCCTTCGACGAAACCGATCGCCGCGCGCAGCGCCTCCGAGCGCTCGAGGTCGCGCGTCGAAGGGCGGATCCATTCGGGAATCCGCTTCATCGCGACCGCGGGCTCCCGCGCTGCCTCCGGTGCGCCGCCGCCTGGGTCGCGTTCGCCGAAGATGGCCGCACAGGACCCCAGCGCCAGCGCCGCCGCACAGACAGGGATCGCGCGCGATCCTTGTTTCATTCGCGCGCATTGTATCGCTACAATCCAGCCGCCGTCCCCATGGCGCGTTCACAAATCCGCGCGGTCTTCCTCGATGCGGGCAACACGCTCTTCACCGAGCGCCGTTCGCGTGCCGCGATCTTCGCGACGGTCGCCCGCGCGCACGGCGCCAGGCTCACCGACGCCGACGCGGCCGAGTGCATGGCTCGCGCCCTCGCGGAACTTCCGGCGAGCCTCGATGGCTGCTACCGCTACAGCCTCGCGTGGTTCCGCGTGTACCACGAGCGCGTGCTCGCGGCCTGCGGCGTCAGCGCGCGCCGCATCCCGCACGCGCACGAGGCGCTGGTCAAGCGCTTCCAGGACCCGAAAACCTACCGCGTGTTCGGGGAGGTGCCCGAAGCGCTCGCGGATCTCGCGCGACGCGGGATCCTCGTCGGGATCGTCTCCAACTGGTCGGAGCACCTTCCCGAGTTGTGCCGCGCGCTGGGCCTGTCCGAAGGCGTCCGCTTCGTGCTGTCAAGCGCGGAACTGCGCTCCGAGAAGCCGGAACGCGCGATGTTCGAGCGCGCGATGTTCCGCGCCGGCGTGCCGGCGGAGGAAACGATGCACGTCGGCGACAACTTCGAGCGCGACGTGCGCGGCGCGCTCGAGGCCGGCATCCGCGCCGTCCTTCTCGATCGCTCGGGCGGGGAGCGTCCCGCGCACGAGGGCATCCCGGTGATCCGGGATCTGCGCGGCATCGCGCCGCTGCTCGAGCCTGCGCCGGCCTGCGCCGACGCCTTGGCCGCGGCTCGCTGAGGTCCTATGGACTGCCGCGTCGCCGTCTGCCAGATGCGCCCGCGCCTCGGCGGGCTCGACGAGAACTTCGCGGCCCACCACGCCTGGCTCGATCGCGCCGCCGAGGCCGGCGGCCAACTCGCGGTCTTCCCCGAACTCTCGCTGACGGGTTACTTCCTGCGCGACCTGGCCCAGGACGTCGCGCTGCGTCTGAACGACCGCCGCGTCCGCGAAATCGTCGCGCGCTCGCGCGACCGCAGCATCGTGTTCGGCCTCGTCGAGGAATCCGAGGATCACCGCTACTTCAACTCGGCGGTCTTCGCCGAGGGCGGCGAGATCCTGCACGTGCACCGCAAGGTCCACCTCTGCGACTACGGGATCTTCGAGGAGAAGCGCTACTTCGCCGCTGGCGACCGCGTCGAGATCGTGCCCAGCCGGCTCGGCCGCTTCGGCCTGCTGGTCTGCGAGGACGCCTGGCACCTGCCGACCTCGTGGATCCACTTCCTCAACGGCGCCGACGCGCTGATCATCCCGTCCGCCAGCCCCGCGCGCGGCTTCGACGGACCTGCGGCCGCCGAACTCTCGTCGCAGGCCGCGTGGCGCGCGCTGACCGCTGCGCTCGGCCGCTTCCTGCAGACCTGGGTCGTCTACGCCAACCGCACCGGTTGCGAGGACGGCGCGCTCTTCTGGGGCGGCTCGCTCGTCATCTCGCCGTTCGGCTTCGCAGCGGCCGAGGCGCCCGGCCAGGACGACGCGCTGCTCGCGCACCGGATGGACGACGAATCGCTGCGGCGCGCCCGGATCGCCACGCCGCTGCGCCGCGACGCGCGGCCGGAACTGGTGCGCGTGCATCTCGCGCGCATCCTGCAGGATCCGGACGCGCTGCGCGCCACGCCGACCGAGACATGAGCCTGCCCGCGCCGCCCCGCCTGAACGTCGGCCCGGCCGAGCAGGCGCTGGTCGGTTTCCTGCGCGAAGAGATCACGCGCACCGGTCTGACTCGCGCCATTCTCGGCCTCTCGGGAGGCGTGGACTCGGCGCTGGTCCTGGAACTGGCGGTGCGTGCGCTGGGTGCGCCCAACGTCCTCGCGGTGGCGATGCCCTACCGCAGCAGCGCGCCGGAGAGCCTGGAACTCGCGCGAGCGTCCGCCGCGCGGGCGGGTGCGCGGCTGGAGATCGCCGAGATCAGCGCCGCCGCCGACGCGCTTTTCGCGGCCGCCGGCGACCTCGCCGACGTGCAGCAGCCCGCCGTGCGCGTGCGGTGCGGCAACGTGCTGGCGCGCCTGCGCATGACCACCCTCTACGACCGCAGCGCGCGCGAAGGCGCGCTGGTTCTCGGCACTTCCAACAAGACCGAACTTCTGCTGGGATACGGCACGCAGCACGGCGACATGGCCAGCGCCCTCAACCCGGTGGGCGACTTGTACAAGTGCCAGGTGTTCGAACTCTCGCGTCATCTCGGCGTGCCGGAGGCGATCCTCGAGCGCGCGCCCAGCGCCGATCTCTGGCAAGGGCAGACGGACGAGCAGGAACTCGGCGCGGCTTACGACGCGCTCGACGCGCTGCTGCACCGCATGGTGGACCGCCGCTATTCGCGCGCGCGCCTGCTCGAGATCGGTTTCGCGGCCGGCTTCGTGGACGCGATCGCCGAGCGCGTGCGCCGCAACCACTACAAGCGCCGCCCGCCGGTGATCGCAAAACTCGCCAACCGGACGATCAACCTGGATTGGCGCTATGCCCGGGATTGGGGGACATGAGCATCGAGCGCGGCCAGTCGCGTCGCGAGGTCGGCGGCGGCACGAGACGGCCGTCGCGCAGACCCGGGCCGGAAAGCCAGGCGTGCAGGATCTTGCCGGCTTCCTCGCAGGCGAACTCGGGGCCGGGGCAGCGCGCCATCAGGCAGGCGACGAGCGTCGCATAGGCGCAGCCGGTGCCGTGGATTTCGCTGGCGCCCGGAATGCGCGGCCGCCGAAACTCCATGGGCCCGTCCAGCAGCGTGGTGAGGCGGTCCACCACCTCGGCGCCGTCCGCGTGGCCCCCCTTGCGCAGCACCGCGCGGCAATCCTCGTAGGCCTCGCCGCTGCCGAATTCGAGCGCGTTCGGCGTGACGACCGCGGTCAGCGGGAACAGGCGCTCGCGCATCATGCGCGCGCCCGCGGGCGTGTTGAGCGCGGCGCCGGCCACCGCGACGCGGCTCGCCTGCGTAACCGGGTCGAGCACGATCGGCAGGTCGAGATGCCACGGCTCCAGCGTCTCGGCCAGGGCTTCAACGACCCGCTCGTCGCCGAGCGCGCCGATCTTGACCGCGTCCACGCCCGCGGCGAGTTCGCGGATCGCGGCGTGCACCATCTCGTCCACGGGCCGCACGCTGACCGACTCCAGCCCGCGCTCGCTCTGCAGCGTGTCGCAGGTGGCGACCACCGCGGGCTCGAAGCCGAGCGCGCGGCACACCGCTGCGTCCATCTGCACCCCGGCTCCGCGCCGCGGGTCGCTGCCGCCGATGCACAAGATGCGGAACGTGGGCTGCTCGGGCACGCTCCGATTCTAGCGCGCGAAAAAAATCCGGTTCGTTAGGAGTTCGCTTCTCGCGTGACGAAGTCGGCCATGATGTTGTAGCCGCAATCCACGTAGAGGACGTGGCCGGTCACGCCGCTGGCAAGATCGCTCAGCAGGAACACGCCCGCCTTGCCGACGTCCTCTCCGGTCACGTTGCGGCGCAGCGGCGCGGCTTCCTGCTGGAGGTCCACCTTGTCCTTGAAGCCCTTGACGATCGAAGCGGAAAGCGTCTTCACCGGGCCCGCGCTGATCGCGTTGACGCGCACGCCGGACGGCCCGAGGTCGTTGGCGAGATAACGCACCGCGGACTCCAGCGCAGCCTTCGCGACGCCCATCACGTTGTAGGAAGGCACGGCGCGCGCCGCGCCGAGGTACGAAAGCGTGAGGATGGACGCTCCGGGCGCCAACAGGGGTTCGCACGCGCGCGTCAGCGCGACAAACGAGTAGGTGCTGATGTCGTGCGCCAGAGCGAAGCCCTCGCGCGAGGTGTCGAGGAAGCGGCCCTGCAGTTCTTCGCGCCTGGCGCTGGCGATCGCATGCACCAGAAAATCCACGCGGCCGGTCAGTCCGCCGATCTCCGCGAAGGCGCGCGCCAGTTCAGCGTCGCTGCCGACGTCGCAAATCACCGGCGGCGGCGCGCCGACCTCTTCCGCCAACGCCCCCACCCGCTTCAGGAAGCGCTCGCTGGCGACGCTGAGGATCAGTTCGGCGCCCTGCGCGCGCGTCTGCTGCGCGATGTGCCAGGCCAGGCTGAATTCGTTCGCAACTCCGAAGATGAGGCCCTTCTTGCCCTGCAGCAGCATGCGCGCGGAATTCTAGCGGCGCCCGACGTAGCGCGCGCGGAAGAGGGCGCGCGCGGCGAGGCCCGCAACGAGCGTGAAACCCAGCAGCACGGCCGTCTTGCGCAGCATCGCGGGATCGTGCCACGCAAGGCCGTTCCAAAACAGGCCCTGATAGCCGCTTACGGCCCAGTGCGTGAGCGTGGATTTCATCGCGACTTCGACTCCGGCAGGCAGCGCGAACATCTGCAGCGGGAACCACGCTCCACCGAGGCAGGACATCACGAGGATCAGCAGCGTGCTGACCCCTTCGGCCTGCTTCTGGGTGCGCGCCCACGCGGCCACCAGGATTCCGAAGGCGGTCACCGCCGCGGTCACGACGACGCTGTGCAGCAGCAGCGTGACCGGATCGTTGCCGATGCCGATTCCGAATACCGCCTCGCCAAGGGCGAACAGAAACACAAGTTGGACCAGGCCGACGACGAAGGTGAAGATGAACTTGCCGAGCAACAGCGCGTCGGGCTGGACGGGCAGCGCGAGCAGGCGCCGCAGCGTGCCGCCGTCGCGCTCCTGGAGCAGCGTGGAGCCGCAAGCGACCAGACCGAACATCAGCATCATCACCGCGATGCCGCCGACGGACTGCGCCTGGATGTAGTCCACCTCCTGGTTGCGATCCGGCGGCGCGACGTCAACCTCGATCAGCGGCACCATTCCGGTCATCGCCGCGCTGAAATCGAAGTCGCCGGCGGCCACGCCCTCGTCGCGCTCCTCCACCCAGCGCGAAATCAGGTCGCCCTGCCGCTCGGTGGCCTCGCGCACCAGCGCGCGCGTCGGCTCCGGCATGTCAAGCCGCCCCGTCATGCGATCCATCATCGCGATCACGCCGCGTCCCCGGCTCGTCTCCATCCACGCGGTCGCGAGCCCGATGCGCACCAACTGGTCCTCCATCTCGCGGCCCGGATCGCGCAGCAGGCGCAGCGGCGGGTCGCGGCCCTCGCGCAGCGCCGCGCCGAAGCCCGCGTCGAGAACCAGAGCGTGGTGCGCGTCGCCGTCCTCGATGCGTTCGCGCAGCGCATCCGCGTCGCGCGCCTGCTCTTCCGGCGCCCCGTCGGCGCCGACGCGCGGCCGCACGACCAGCATCTGCGACCGGCGCAGCGCCGCGAGCAACGCGCGGCTCTCCTCCGAGCCGTCGGCATCTGCGACCCAGATCTCCACCTTGCCCATCGCGCCGTCCTCGCCGTAGAGGAGTGACATCAGGAAGCCGAAGACCAGCACCAGCGCGGTCGGCAGCGCGAAGCCGAGCAGCAGTCCGATGCGGTCGCGAGCGAAGACGCGCAGGTCCTTCGCGGCAACCGTCAGTGCGCTGCGGAAGATGCTCACGCGGCCTCCGCGCCGTCGCGCAGCGCGCGCCCGGTCAAAGTGAGAAAGACCTGCTCGAGGTTCGCCGCCGGATCGCCGGAGGCGGCGGCAAGTTCGGCGCGCGTGCCGACCGCGACCGCGCGCCCCTCGTTGATGATCAGCACGCGGTCGCAGAGCCGCTCGGCCTCCTCGATGTAATGCGTGGTGTAGATCAGCGTGCGGCCCGCGGCCTTCAGCGCGGCCAGCGCCTCGAAAAGGTGGTTGCGCGACTGCGGGTCCATGCCGGCGGTCGGCTCGTCCAGCAGCAGGATCTCGGGATCGTGCAGCAGCGCCACGGCAAGATTGAGCCGCCGTTTCATGCCTCCCGAGTAGGCGCCGACGCGGTCGCGCGCGCGCTCCTTTAGCCCGGCCGTTGCCAGCGCGCGCTCCACCGCCGCTGCCAGCAGCGCCGGCGCCACGCCGCTCAACTTGCCGAAGAATTCAAGGTTCTCGCGCCCGGTCAGGTCGGCGTACAGCGCGATCTCCTGCGGCACGTGGCCGAATCGCGCGCGCACTGCGGCGTCCGACGCGGGCCGCACCGGCGCGCCACCGAGGAGGATCTCGCCGGTCCAGCCGCCGAGCAAACCGATCAGGCAGGACAGCGCGGTCGTCTTGCCGGCTCCGTTCGGTCCGAGGAAGCCGAAACACTCGCCGCGCAGCACCGCGAAGGAGAGGCCATCCACGGCCTTGCGACCGCCGTAGGCAAAGGCAAGGCCGCGCACTTCGAGCAGCGGCTCGCAAGCGGTGGGCATCGGCCGCCATCATAGAATCCCTTTGCGGATGGAGTCGGCGCCCCGATCCCTGCGCCGCTTGGAGGAAATCCTCGGCCACCGCTTCCGCACGCCGGAATTGCTCGAGGAGGCGCTGACCCACGCGTCCTCGGCCGAGGGTCACAACGAACGGCTGGAACACCTGGGCGACGCGGTGCTGAACCTCGTCGCCGCGGAGATGCTTTTCACGCGCTTTCCGTCGGCGCGCGAAGGCAACTTGACTCAGGCCAAGTCGCTGCTCGTCGCGCGCGAGACGCTGGCGCGCGTCGGCGCGCGCCTCGGGCTCGGCTGCTGGCTGCGCGTGGGCGGCGGGCTCGACGCCCAAACGGCGCTGCCGCGTTCCCTGCTGGGCAACGCCGTCGAGTCGGCGCTGGGCGCGATTTTCCTCGACGCGGGCGGCGGCGGCGCGGGCTTCGCCGCGGCCATCGCGCCGGCGCGAGCGTGGCTGGAGCCCGAACTCGCAGACCTGCCGCAGCGCCACGCGCGCGCGCACGCCAAGATGCTGCTGCAGGATTGGGCGCAGGCGCGCCGCGGCCCGCCGCCGGTCTACGAGGTCACGGCCACGCACGAGCATCCGGACACGCGCGCGTTCCGCGTCGAGGCCGTCGCCTGCGAGCGTCGCTTCGCGGGCGCGTGGGCCGCTTCGAAACGCGAGGCGGAGCGCCTCGCCGCGTGGGAGGCCGTGCTCGCGCTGCGCGCCGAGGGCGAGAAAATCGGAGGCGAGGGGCTTGCCTGACGCGCCGCCCGACGCCGGCGGCGCGGCGCTCGCCGAGCGCCTGCGTGTTCTTCCCGGTTGGCGCATCCTGGTCGCGCCGTGGCGCGCCGCGCGCGGCGCTGCGCTGTTCCGCTGGGGCGGCTTCTGGGGTTCCGCCAAGGCGCTGGCCAGCGCCGCGCTGGCGCGCGAGCACGACTCGCCGCTGCTGGTGGTCACCGCGGACTCGGCGGCCGCCGAGTTGGCGGTGGACGACCTGCACTCATTCGGCTGCGGTGCCGCGCTCTTCCCGGCGCGCGAATCCTCGCTGGGTGCCGAGGCCGACGTGCTGCGCGGGCGCCACCACGCGCTCGCGTTGCTCGAGCGCGCGGGCTTCGGCGGCACGGTGGTCGCGCCGGTCGCCGCACTGATCCAGCCCGTGCCGGAGGCGCGCGACGCCGGTGCCGCACTCGAACTCTCCTCCGGTGCGCGCCTCGATCCCGAGGAACTCGCGCGCCGCCTGCTCGCCGCCGGCTTCGAGCGCGTGCCGGCGATCTCGGAGCCGGGAGAGTTTTCGCGCCGCGGCGACATTCTCGATTTTTTCGCGCCCGCGCTCGGCGAGCCGTTGCGCTGCGAATTTTACGGCGACGAGATCGAGAGCGTGCGCGTGTTCGACCTCGCGACGCAGCGCACACGCCACGTGCTGAAGCACGTGATCGTGCCGCTCGGCCGGGACCTGCCCGAGGCCGCGCTTGCGTCGGACGCGCTGCCGCTGGAGCGCATGCCGCCGGACCTGCGCGTCGCGATCTGGGAGCCCGCGGCGGTCGCGGACGCGCGTCAGCGCCTGCGCTTTCTCGGCGAGGACGCGGTCGCAGCGCTCGCGCGTCTCGACACATTGCTCGCCGCGCGCGCCGTCGCGGAACTTGCCGCCTTGCCGGGTGCCGACGCGACCTACCCGACATTGAGCGTCGAGGAGTACTGCCGCGGCGTCGCGCCGGGCGCCGCGCTGCTCGCCGAGCGCGCCGCGGCGGGCGAACGCGCGGTCGTTTTCTGCTCCACCACCGCTGAAGCCGACCGCCTGCGCCAGATCCTGCGCGACGCGGGCCACCCGGAGGACCGCCTGCTGCTGCACGAGGGCAGCCTCGAGCGCGGCTTCCGCGCGCCCGAGGCGCGCCTGACGGTTCTGCACCACCGAGAGTTCGTGCCGGGCCACGGCGCGCAGCGCCCGCGCGCGCGGCGCCGCCGCGAGCACGCCAGCGAGACGCTGCAGCACGCGCTCGCGCTGAAGCCCGGCGATCTGGTGGTGCATGCCGTGCAGGGGCTCGCGCGGTTTCGCGGCATGGATTCGGCCTCGGCGGGCGGCGCGCAAGACGTGCTGATCCTCGAGTTCGCCGACGGCGCGTTGCTGCAGGTGCCGGCGTCGCGCGTGGATCTGGTCGAGCGCTACATCGGCGCGGGCGGCGCGACACCGCAACTTGACCGGCTCGGCGGCGGCGCCTTCCTCAAGCGGCGCAAGAAGGTCGAGGAGGCGGTCGAGGATCTCGCCGCAGGGATGCTGGAGGTGCAGGCCCAGCGCGAGGCGCTGCCAGGAACCGCGATCCCCCCCCCTGGAAAAGAGCAGGATGAGTTCGAAGACGCCTTCCTCTGGGACGACACTCCGGATCAGGCGCAGGGTACGCGCGAGATCCACGCCGACCTCTCGCTGCCGCGCGCGATGGATCGCCTCCTGTGCGGCGACGTGGGCTTCGGCAAGACCGAACTCGCGGCGCGCGCGGCGTTCCGCGTGATCCATGACGGGCGCCAGGTAGCGATTCTGGTGCCGACCACGGTGCTCGCGGAGCAGCACGCCCGCTCGCTGCGCGAACGCTTCGCGGACTGGCCGGTCGAGATCGGCGTGCTGTCGCGGCTCGCGAAGCCCGCCGAGCGGCGCAGGACGCTGCAGGGGCTGGCCGAGGGCGGGGTGGACATCGTGGTGGGCACGCACCGCCTGCTCTCGCCGGACGTCGCGTTCAAAAATCTCGGCCTGGTGGTGATTGACGAGGAGCAGCGCTTCGGCGTACGCCACAAGGAGGACCTGAAGCGGCGGCGCGCGCAGGTGGACATGCTGACGCTGACCGCCACGCCGATTCCGCGCACGCTGCATCAGGCCCTCGCCGGGATCCGCGACATCACCTCGCTCTCCACCGCGCCGGCAGGCCGCCAGGAGGTGCACACCGAGATCCGCTACCGCGACGAGGACGCGCTGGTCAAGGAGGCCATCGAGCGCGAACTCGCGCGCGGCGGCCAGACGTTCTTCGTGCATAACCGCGTGCGTTCGCTGCAGGCCGCGGCGGACCGGATCAAGCGGCTGGTGCCGCGCGCGCGCGTCGCCCTCGGTCACGGCCGGATGGATCCGGAGGATCTCGAGGACGCGATGATCGCCTTCGTGCGCGGCGAGGTTGACGTGCTGTGCTCGACCACGATCATCGAGAGCGGGCTTGACATCCCGAACGCGAACACGATCTTCATTGACGACGCGCAGCGCTTCGGCCTCGCCGACCTGCATCAATTACGCGGGCGCGTCGGCCGCAGCACGCGCCGCGGCTGGTGCTATCTGCTGATCCCGCGCCACCAACCGCTCCCGCTCGACGCGCGCCGGCGCCTCAAGGCGATCGAAGAGATGCGCTACCTCGGCGCCGGATTCCAACTCGCGCTGCGCGACCTCGAGATCCGCGGCGCGGGCAACCTGCTCGGCGCGGAGCAGTCGGGGCACATCCACGCGGTCGGTTACGAGACCTACCGGCGGCTGCTCGCGCAGTCGGTCGCGCGGCTGCGGCGGCGCGAAGAAGTCGCGCGCAGCGGCCTCGAGCCGGCCTGCGACGTCAGCCTCGGCGTGGCAGCGGCGCTCTCGCCCGGCTACGTGCCCGAGGAGGAGACACGCATGCAGGTGCTGCGCGAACTGGATCGCGTGCGCACGCCGGCGGAACTCGACTCATTGCTCGAAGCGCTGCGCGACCGCTTCGGACCGCCGCCGGCGGAGTGCGTCGCGCTCGCGCGGCTGTTCTTCCTCAAGCACCGGCTCGGCGCACTCGGCCTCGACGCGCTGCAGCGGGTGGACGACCACCTCTCGTGCGCGATCCGCGACGCGCGGGCCTTCGAGAAGGCGATGCGCCCGGTCGGCGCCGACCTGCGGGTGCTGTCGCCGCGCCGCGCGCTGTGGATGCTGCCGCGCGGCCTGCGCAGCGCGGATGAAGTGCTGGAAATGGTGCTGGAGACCCTCGGCGGTTGCACCCCGGCGCGGCCGAGGCGAAAATCCCGATCCGACGCACGACCGCGTCCGTAGAACCTGCACCCGATGGCTCCGCTGCTCCCGCTCCTCGCCCTCCTCTGCGCCCAGGGGGACGCCCGGCCCACCTTGATCCAGCAACTGGCCGAGGGCGACCAGGTGAAGGTGGACGGGGTGCTGTTCATCCTCAACGACCAGGTGATCACCGACTCGGAGGTCGGGATCGGGGCGGCGCGGCTGCTCCGGGTCAGGCCAGGGATAAGCGAAATGGAGGCTTCCTCGCGAGCGCTTTCGGACCGGGTGTTTGACCTGATCTCGCGCGAGGGCTTCCAGAGGCTGGGCCTGGACATGAGCCTGCTGGACGCCCAGATCACGGAGCGGATCCAGAGTCTGATCGAGGAGGCAGGCTCGCGCGCGCGGTTCGATCAGGAATTGCGTGCCGACGGCTTCGACATGGACTCCTTCCGGCGCGCGATGGAGGGCCAGTTGATCAGGGTGACTTGGCGGAGCATTCTCATAGGTGACCAGCCCTCGCCGCTGGAGGGGGTCCGGAACCGGGTGGCCGTATCGCCGACGGAGATACGCGAGGCCTTCGAGAAGGATCCCGACCGATGGAAACAAGGCAATGAACTTGTATGGCGCACATTCCAGTTCTTCGACGATGAGAACGGAGCAGGGGTCCAACGCGCCGCCGAGGTCGCCGACGCCTTGAGCCTTGGCGAGATCACTGCGGAGGAGGCCTCCCAGCGCGCCAACCATGCTCCCCGGCCCGAGTCAGGCGACCCGAACCGGAAGAGCCTCCGCGCGGACCTCAAGGACTTCCTGCTGCGCTCGGAGCCGGGCGCCGTGTCCGAAGTGGACCCCATCCCCGGCCTGGGGGCCCAGATCGTGCTTCTCATTGCCAAATCCACGGCCCGCGAGATCGGCTTCGAGGAGGCCCAGGACCGGATCGTGGTTGAACTCCGCGAGGCACAGCGCAGTCGTCTGGAAACCGACGCCATGGCTGCCCTGGTTCGCTCCTCCTATTCCTGGTTCCCTCCAGAACTTGCCGAATTCATGGGGGGCGTGCCAGGCCTTACCCGGCCCTCCGCGGGTGAGCAAGAGTTCTAACGGCCGTTCCACCCCGTCGCACCCGTTAGAATCCCCCTCCTGCCGTGACCGGCAGGTTTCGAGTCTTTCGGGTGAACCGCTGCCCGCGGCCCGCGTTCGGCTGGATGGAGAGCCATGTCGGAGAACTACCAGAACATCGAATACCACGCCTATCGGCCGTGGGAGCACCACGCGTCCTTCAACGACGTTCTCGCAGAGCAACTTCGTAAGGCGCCCTACTTTCTCGCCTCGATCGGGATCCACGCGCTGATCGGCTTCATCCTGGCCAGCGTGATGCTTCTGTCGAGCAGCGACTCGGAAATTCTGACCATCATGGCGTCCCCGCCGCAGGCGCCGCCTGAGGTCGAGGAGAAGGAGGAGGAACCGCCGCCGCCGCCCGAAGAGGTGGTCGAGGAGCCGGTGATTTCGGAGGCGATTGAGGAGACCACCGAGCAGGAGATGCTTGAGGAGACCGGCGACCCGGACGCCAACGCGGACGCTCCATTCGAGAGCAACAGCGGCTGGAACGACGCCCTGGGCCTCGGCGGCGGCGCCGGCGGCAAGTACGGCGGACGCGGTGGGCGCGGCGGCCGACGCGGCAAGAGCGAGACCGATCAGGCGGTCGCCGATGCGCTGAAGTGGCTGCACGATCACCAGACGCCGTCCGGCTTCTGGGATGCTGATGAATTCATGGCCTACGACAAGTACCCGGATCAGCCGCCGAGCGACGGCAAGGGCAATCCGGCGGTGGACGTCGGCCTCACGGGTCTCGCACTGCTCGCCTTCCTCGGCAACGGCAACACGCTGGGCGGCGGTCCTTACAAGGACACCGTCTCCAAGGGCGTCAACTGGCTCACGGACAACCAGCGCGACGACGGCCTGTTCGGCGAGGAGGTCGGCAACCCGACCCTCTACAACCACTCCATTGCGACGATGGCGATCGGCGAGGCCTGCTACTTCTCCAACAAGTCGCCGATCCTGCGGCCGAAACTGCAGAAGGCGGTGACGGTGATCGTCAACTCGCGCAACAACTACGGCGCGTGGCGCTATCAACTCGAGCCGAACGGCGACAACGACTCGTCCATCACGGGCTGGATGATCTTCGCGCTGAAGACCGCCGAAGACTGCAAGATCGCGGTGGACAAAGGCGCCTACGACGGCGCAGACACCTGGTTCAAGCAGATGGAGGATCCGAACACCGGCCGCATCGGCTACGCCTGGGGCGACGGCGGCGGCGGCCCGGGCTCGCTGCCCTCGCGCCCGGTGCACATGATGGACAAGTTCCCGGCCGAGAAATCGGAGTCGCTCACCGCGGTGGCGTTGCTGTGCCGGATCTTCATGACCGACACCGGCAAGATCAAACAGTGGAAGGACCACCCGAACCACGAAATGATGAAGAAAAACGCCGACCTGATCGCGGCTAAACTGCCGAAGTGGGATCAGGACGGCTCGATTGACCTCTACTACTGGTACTACGCGACCTTCGCGATGAACCAGTGGGGCGGGCAGCATTGGACCAACTGGGAGAAGGCGATCGGCACCGCCCTCGTCCCGAACCAGCGGCGCGATTCCGCGGACAAGAAGGACAACTTCTACGGCTCGTGGGACCCGGCGGACGCCTGGGGTGAAGACGGCGGTCGCGTGTACAGCACGGCGATCGGCGCACTGATCCTCGAGGTGTACTACCGGTACGCGAAAGTGCTGGGCGCCCGTTAGGGATCGCTCACTCCGACATGACGCCCAGGACTTCGGTCCTGGGCGTGGCTTTTGCCGAACCGGCCGCACCGTCCCGCGTTCTGCATGATGTGACGCAGCACCACACTTTCGCGGAAATTCACTTCATCGCTTGGCAGCGCGCTCCTTATCTGATCGCCGCCCTGCTGGTCCACGTGCTGATCGGCTTCGTGCTGGCGAGCCTGATGCTGCTGCAGCGCGAGGCGACACTCGCGCCTTGGATGACGGTGCAGGCCACAGCCCCGGAGCCGGTCCCGCCGGTGCACGATCCGCCGCTGCCCCTCGACTCGGAGCCCACACCCGACCCGGAGCCGGTGACGACGCCGTCGGACCTGGCGGAGGCGGAGCCAACGGCCTGGGAAGAGGTGGGAGACCCCGAACTGAACGCGGTCTCGCCGTTCGAGAGCCTGTTCTCGAACCTCGCCATCGGCCTCGGGTCCGACGCCGGCGGCCAGAAGGGCGGCCCGCCGGGCGGGCGACCGCGCGGCGGCGCAGAGATGGAGGAGGCACTCGGCGATGCGCTGGGCTGGCTCGCGACTCACCAGAACCGCGCCGGCTACTGGGACGCCGACGAATTCATGCTCGAGGATCGCTGGCCGCAGCAGCCGCCCAGCGACGGCCTCGGCAATCCTGCGGTGGACGTCGGCGTCACGGGCCTTGCGCTGCTCGCTTTCCTCGGAAACGGCAACACGCTCGACGGCGGCCCCTACCGCGACCGCGTCGGGCGCGCGGTCAAGTGGCTGCTCTCGGTGCAGCGCGATGACGGCCTGTACGGCGAGGAGGTCGGCAACTCGACGCTTTACAACCACGCGATCGCAGCGCTCGCGATGTCGGAGACCTACCGCCTCAGCGCGCGCCCGCCGCCGCTGCGCCCGAGCGTGCAGAGTGCCGCCGGCCTGCTGATGCGCGCGCGCAACCCCTACGGCGCGTGGCGCTACAGCCTCGAGCCGAACGGCGACAACGACACTTCAGTGACCGGCTGGATCGTGTTCGCGCTGCAGTCTGCGCAGGACGCCGGCATCGCCGTGGACAAAACTTGCTTCGACGGCGCCGCTGCGTGGTTCGACGCGATGACCGACGCGCGCACCGGCCGCACCGGCTACGCGATGGGCGAGGCGGGCGGCGGTCCGGGCTCGTACTCGGCCCGTCCGCACAACGAGACGCGCTTCCCGCCCGAGAAATCGGAGTCGTTGACCGCGGTCGCTCTGCTGTGCCGCATTTTCATGACCGACACCGCGAAAGTGCGCCGGTGGGAGGATCACCCCGACTACGAGATCCTGGCCCGGCAACTCGGCCTGCTGCGGGCGAGGCCGCCGAACGGGGACGGACTCGGCGGCGGGACCGATTTCTACTACTGGTACTACGCGACCTACGCGCTCAATCAGTGGGGCGGCCAGGCGTGGCGGGACTGGGAGCGCGCGCTCGGCAAGGCCCTGCTGCCGGTGCAGCGCCGTGCGGACCCGCAGGACAACTTCTTCGGCTCGTGGGACCCGGTGGACGCGTGGGGCGAGGAAGGCGGCCGCGTGTACAGCACGGCGATGTGCGCGCTGATGATGGAGGTCTACTACCGCTACGCGCGCGTGCTCGGCGCCGACTGGCGCAACGAGCGCTGATACCGGCCGGCGAGCCGGCTACTTCGCGGCGGCGGTGGCCTTGACCAGGCCAACCGCGCGCGCCAGATGCGACTTCTTGTGCGCCGCGTTGTTGGCGTGCAGTTGCTTCCACTTGACGTTCTTGTCAATCAACTGCGAAGCCATCTGCAGGCTGCGCTCCGCCTCGGGCAAATTCTTCTCCTCGACCGCCTGGAGGGTCTTCTTGATCCAGGTGCGCATGGCCGAACGGCGGCCGCGGTTGCGGTCGCGGCGCTTGAGGCTCTTGCGCAGTTCGGCTTTGGCGGTCGGAGTATTCGGCATGACTTCGGAAGGCGGTCTCGCGAATCGGGCCGACCATTCTAGGGACTCCGCCGACCCTGTCCAGACGACGGCTGGTCGTTGTCCGCCGGCTCCCCGCGCGCCGCCCGCAGGAAGGCCTCGGTGTCCAGGCCGCTGGCCGGCTGACGGCCGCTCCTCTGGCCGCGCAGAGCCTGCTCGGCGGCCAGATTCTTGCGCGCGCGCATCGCCTCGGTGTCGCGCGGGTTGGCCGCCAGCGCCCGCTCGTAGAACTTCAGGGCCTCATCCACCGAGCCCTGGGCGGCCGCCAGCGCGCCGGCGCGCTTGGCCGCCTCGCCGCTCTTCTCCGCCAGCCCGCCGAATGCCCCGAGCGCGGCGCCGGCGTATCCGGCCCGCTCCAGTGCATCGGCCCACTGGATTCCCTTGCCGATGTCGGCCGGATCCTTGAGGAAAGCGCGGCGCGACTGCCGCGCCTCGGCGTCGGCATTGCGGGTCAGGCGGCTGAACCTGGCGGCCAGCCCGCCGCCGGCCGCGCTGAGCCGGCTCAACAGCGTGGACTTGCCGCCCAGCGCCAAGGCCGCGCGCGCGAGAAGTTCGGCCGCCTTCTGGTCGCCGGGCGTGATGTCGAGCACCTGATCGCAGAGTTCGGCGGCGAAGTCCGGCTTCCCGCTTTGCAAGGCTTGGGAGGCGCGTTCGAGGTGCTTCTGGAGGTTCATGCGGCGCGGATCGGGGCGGGAGGGCCGGGTATCCTGGTACTAGAAGATAGTCGAGCAGGGCATGGACGTCGTCCTCTACCCGGATCCGCGGCTGCGCGCGAAGAACGGCCCCGTCGAGCGATTCGACGCGGAGTTGGCCGCGACTGCGCGCGCAATGTTCGAGGCCATGTACCTCACCGATGGCGTGGGGCTGGCGGCTCCGCAGGTGGGGATCAATCGCCGGATGCTGGTGTACAACCCGACCGGGCAGGTGGCCGATCCGGCGCGCGAGATGGTGCTGTGCAACCCGCGCGTGGTGGGCAAGAGCCGCGTGACGGAGCCGGGGAGCGAGGGGTGCCTCTCGTTTCCGGACATTCGCGGGGAAATCGAGCGGCCGGTGAGCGTCAAGGTCGAGGCGCAGGGCCTGCAGGGCCAGCCGGTGACGCTGGAATTGGAGGGTTGGGACGCGCGGATATTCCTGCACGAGTTCGACCATCTCGACGGCGTGCTGTTCATTGACCGGATGACGCCGACCGATCGCGCGCGCAACCGCGCCGCGCTCGACGAACTGGTCGCGCGATTCCGCCAGAGCGTTGCGCGTTCTTAGAGGTCTCGAGGCGCTGCCCGACCCTGCGCGCGCCGCGGGCTGCGCGGCGACCGTCGGCGTGTTCGACGGCGTGCACCTCGGGCACTTCGTGGTGCTGCGGCGCGTGGTCGAGCGCGCGGCGGCGCAGCGCGTGCGGCCGGTGATGGTGACCTTCGCCGGGCACCCGAAGGGCGTGCTGCTCGGGCATGCGCCGCCGACCGTGACGAGCCTGGAGCACCGGCTGCTGTTGTTCGAGCGCTCGGGCATCGAGTTGGCGGCGGTGCTCGAATTCACCCCGGAGTTGCGCGAGTTGACAGCCGGGCAGTTCGTGCGGCGCGTGCTGATCGAAGGGCTGGGGCTGCGGGAACTGGTGTTCGGATTCGATTCGAAATTCGGGCGCGACCGCGGCGGCAATCCGGAGTCGCTGGCGCCGCTGGCGCGTCAGTTGGGCTTCGCGATCACGGAAGTGCCGCCGCTGATGCTGAAGGGGCATCCGGTCTCGTCCACCGCGGTGCGCGAGGCGGTGACGCTCGGCGATCTCGCTGCAGCGGCGACGATGCTCGGGCGGCCGGTCAGCGTGCTGGGCACCGTGGTGCGCGGCGACGGGCGCGGGCTCGCGCTGGGCTTTCCGACGGCAAATCTGGATCTGCATCACGAGTTGCATCCGCCCGAGGGTGTCTATGCGGCGTTCGCGCGCGTCGGCGGCGCGCTGCGGCCGGCGGTGATCAACATCGGGCGTCGGCCGACCTTTGACGGCACGCAGCGGCAGTTCGAAGTGCATCTGCTGAACTGGTCCGGCGACCTCTACGGGCGCGACCTCGAGGTGTTCCTCCTGGAGAAACTGCGCGAGGAGCGGACCTTCCCCGACCGCAACGCGCTGACCGCGCAGATCGGCGCCGACGCCGCGCGCGCCGCCGCGGTCGCGGCCGCGGCCCCGCGGCACTGGCGAATCCCGGGCAGGTATCTGCCGATCGAGGGGGCGAACCCGGTGGAACTGGGTGGCTGACGTCGGAGGCTGATTCCGGCCTCTCGTCGTTGCGGAGCGAGACGGGCGAGGATTCCCTTCTTTGGGACCCCCGCGCGATCGGATGCGGTGTACCTTGGAGTCCAGGAGGTGGGAAACCCCCATGACTAAGCAACTGAAAATGCTGATCGTTCTGGTAGCGGCTTTGGCCGCGATGGGCCTGTTCGCAGGCTGCCAGGCCTGTCAGGAGAAGTCTGATTCCATGGAAATGTCGAGCGGTGCACAGGCGGTGACTTACGAATGCGCCTGCGGCAAGACCAAGACCATGGAAATGGGCGCTGCGGCGCCTTCGTGATGAGGCAAGACCATGACGGCGCGGCCGTGAGCCGTGTCCACGACTGAAATCGAACCCAACATCGGAAACCGGAAGGCCGAGCGCGCGAGCGGCGGCCTTCTTCCTTTTCGCGGAGCCGGTGCTCCCCGGGACGCGCAGGCGACGTTAGGATTTCGGCCCGCTCGACCGGGCAGATAGCTCAGTTGGTAGAGCAACGGACTGAAAATCCGTGTGTCCCCAGTTCAACTCTGGGTCTGCCCACCAACATTCGCGGACGAGGCGCGCTTAGCCGGCCGTCTCGTCCGTTTTCTTCTTCCCGCCCGCCACCATCGCGCGCCAGTCGGGAGCGATTGTGGCGCCGGTCGCGCCGACCTTCGGCGTGACGAGCGGTTTCGGGGCAGGCGCAGGCGCGGGCGTCCGCGGGGGTTGCACCGGCGGAGGAGGTGCAGGCGAGGCGGCGGTCGGCTTCGCGACCGGCAACGCGGCCGGCGCATCCTCCTCCTCGAACGGCACCGCAACGTCCGTGCCTTCCCCTGATGCCTCGACCTCCGACGGCGTCACCGGCACGAACGGCATCGGGATCGCTCCCTCGGCGAACGGCGACGGCTTGGCGCCTCGGCCGCGTCCGCCGCGGCGTCCGCGACGGCGACGGCGCGGCTCGCCTTCGCCGGCGACTGCTTCAACCGCCGGCGCGGCGGAGAGATCGCGCGGTCCGGCGGCGGCGGGGTCGGCGGACTCCTCCTCCTCCGCTCCCGCATCCGCGGACTTCGCGCCGCCCTCGGCGAAAATCGGCAGCGGCTCGATCAGGTGCGCGCCGCCGGCGGCCTCGCCCCCCCCTGCCCCGCCGCGACGGCGACGGCGGCGGCGGCGACGGCCCCCGCCTTCTTCCGACGCAGGCTCAGCCACCGGCCCCGCTCCCGGCACCCCCGGCAGCGCCACGCGGCCCAGCCGTCTGGCCGGCGCGACGTGTTCGAGCGGCGCCTCGCCCTCTGCGGGCTCCTCGCCCTCCGCGCCATCGGTGCCGGTGACCCCCTCGATCGTCTCCAACTCCGGAGTCCCGACGCTGGCGAATACGTCCGCCGTGCCGATTCCGATCGCGGTCTCGAACACCGGCGCGGTCCCCGGTTCAACGCCGATAAAGCGGCAGATGTAGCCGTCCACCTCGGGCAGCGAGAGCAGCGTCATCTCCAGCATGTCGGTCGCGCGCGAGCGTGTGTTCGCGTCCGGCGCGCGCAGCAGCAGCAGGCCGCCGCTGTTGCGGTCCACGCCGAAGATCTTCACGAGCCCGCGGAAGCGCGCCGCGTAGTCCTGCCAGTTGCCGGTCTTGCACTCCAGCCAGAACATCCGGTCCTCGACCACCGCCATGATGTCGGCCTCGAACTCGCGACCGTCGGGCAGCGCGCCCTTGACGTTGTAGAGGAGTTGACAACGCGCCGGGCTGACGTGCGCGCGCAGCCTGCGGCTCAGCATCATGCTGACGAAGATCTCCAGCCAGCCGCCGGTCAGGAACTGCCCGGTCTTGCCGTCCTTGGTCGGGATCACGCGCAGTGCCCGCTTCGGCGAGCGGTGGTAGTAGAAATCCTTCAGCATGCCGTGCCGGTGCAGCAGAGTGCCGAACTGGACGGCTGCCGAGCGTTCCTCGTCGGTGAGGTGCTCGACCTCGAACTTCGAGCCGCGTCCGCTCGCGACCAGCCGCTTCAACTTCTCGTAGAAGGGCGCGAGCAGGTCGAAGTGCGCGCCGAGGTGGCGCGCGAGGTGCTCGAAGGCCTCGTTGCGGTTGAGGTCGTCCTGGCCCTCGTACACGAGGACCCCGCGCTCGCGCAGGTGGTCCACCAGCGGGCCGGTCGGCGCGTCCTCGGGGGGCGGCCGCGGGGTGCGCGGAGTGAACTCGGCCGGGTCCGACTCGTCGCGGAAGCGCAGTTCGGTGCGGTCGTCGGGACGTTCCGGAGCGGCCTCGGGGCGCGGACCGCGATCCTCGCGGTAGCCACCCTGACCATTTCGCCCGCCGCGACGACGGCGACGGGTCCGGCCCTCCGGGACAGGGTCCGCGGAGGGTGTGTGTTCGGGAGCGTGCGCGGGAAGAGCCGGGGCGCTCGGGGCGGTCTTCAGACCGCCGCCGGGGTGCGCCAGCGACTCACGGAGCGACCGGATCTCATGCTTGAGAGCCTGTATCTCTTCCGTCAGTTGCCTGACCGAAGAGAGGGCTTGATCCGGGGAGCGCTCCGATTCCGCGCTTGAGTTGGGTTCCGACGCTCCCGAAAAGAGACGCTGGAACAAGCCCATTGAGACCCAGATTGTGACGGGCGGGTGAGTTTCCCACAAGGGAAAAGGCTGGAATTCGTTTCACCTGCCGTCGGCCTGACGGCCTCCTCCAGGGCTAGACTGGTCCCCGACCACCCGGTCTTCGAGCATGCCCGAAACCCTGCCGCGACGCCTTGGAGGCCGGTACCAAGTGCTGGCGGAGGAGAAGACGACTTTCGGGCGGCAGGGTTACGTGCATCTTCCGGGGGTCCTGGACGCCGCCGAATTGGCCGAAATCGAGCGGGTCTTCGAACGCTTCCGCGGCGGCGAGGTCCCCGTCCGCGGCCGGGATTTCTGCGACATGGCCGGGGACTACGCGCGCCGGGCCGCCGACTTCGCGGTCGTCAACATCATGCTGCCGCGAGTCTATCTGCCTGCCTGGCAAGGCAATCTCTACGAGCGCCGCGCGGCCTCGATCGCCGAACAACTGGCCGGCCCGGGGATGGTCCTCGATTACGACCAGTTGCTCGCCAAGCGGCCTGGAAGCCGCGAGGCAGTCTTCGCCTGGCACCAGGACCTCGCCTACTGGCCGCTGACGCCGGACCCGCGCACCGTCACCTGCTGGCTGGCGGTGGACGACGCCACCGAGGAGAACGGCTGCCTGAAGTTCGTGCCTGGCTCGCACGCCGAACTGCGTCTGCGCCCGCACCGGCCGCTGCACGCCGACCGCGAGGAGGCGCACACGTTGGTGGCCGAGGTGGACGAGACGCGCGAGCGCGTGGTGAGCGCGCCGATCCGCCGCGGCGACGTGCTCGCCTTCTCCGAGCGCATCCTGCACGGCTCGGGCGGCAATCTCTCCGCCGCGTCGTGGCGCCGCGCGTACGTCGCCGCCTTTCGCACCGCCGATACCGTGGCGCGCGAGCGCGCGCTCGGCTTCACTCATTCTCACAACGATCCGCCCGCGGCCCTCGCGGCCGTCGCCGCGATGCGGCCCGACACTTCCGCCCGATGATGGCACTGCTCGCGCTGCTCCAGGAATCCGTGCATCCTGAAAACCATCTCGCGGGACAAACCTCTCCCTATTTGCTGCAGCACGTCCGCAATCCGGTGGACTGGTGGCCGTGGAGTGAGGAGGCGCTGGAACGCGCGAAGTCGGAAGACCGGCCGATCTTCCTTTCCATCGGCTACTCGGCCTGCCACTGGTGCCACGTGATGGAGCGCGAATCGTTCGAGAACGAGGAGATCGCCGCGTTCTTGAACGCCCACTTCGTCTCGATCAAGGTTGATCGCGAGGAGCGCCCGGATCTGGACGACCTCTACATGGACGCGGTGCAGCGCATGACCGGCAGCGGCGGCTGGCCGATGACGGTGTTCCTGACCCCGGACCGGCAGCCCTTCTACGGCGGCACCTACTTCCCGCCGGTTTCGCAGCACGGGAGGCCCGGCTTCCTCGACCTGCTGCACGGAGTCGAGGGCGCGTGGCGCGAGCGGCGCGCGGAGATCGTGCAGGCGGCGGAGGAGTTGAGCGGAATGCTCGCGGTGGAATTCCCCGCCGCGCAGCCGGACGCCGCGCTTCCCGCGCCGGCCGAGTTGCGCGAACTCGAAGGCGCATGGGTCGCGGCGGTGCGCGGCGCTTACGACCCGGTGTGGGGCGGCTTCGGCCAGGCGCCGAAATTCCCGCGCGCGGAGGATCTGCGATTCCTGCTGGCGACGGGCGCGGAGGACGCGCGCGCGATGGCGCTGCACACGCTGCGCAAGATGGCGGCGGGCGGCATGTACGACCAGATCGGCGGCGGCTTCGCGCGCTACAGCGTGGACCGCATGTGGTTGATTCCCCACTTCGAGAAAATGCTCTACGACCAAGGCACGCTGATCCCGGCGTATCTGGACGCGTGGCGCGCGAGCGGGGACGCGTTCTTCGCGCAGATCGCGCGCGAATGCTGCGATTACCTGCTGCGCGAGATGCAGGGAAAGGAGGGCGGTTTCTTCGCCAGCACCGACGCTGATTCCGAGGGCGAGGAAGGCAAGTTCTTCGCGTGGAGTCCTGCGGAACTCACGGCGGTGCTCGGCGAAGAGCGCGCAGAGTTTGCGCGGCGCTTCTTCGCGGTGACACCCGAGGGCACCTTCGAGCACGGGCGCAGCGTGCTGCAGCGCGGCATGCCCGCCGCCGAAGCCGCGGCTGCGGCAGGGCTGAAACTCCCGGATCTCGACGTCTTCGTGGCCGGCGTGCGCGCCGACCTCTACGCGGCGCGGCGGAAACGCGTGCCGCCGCACCTCGACGACAAGATCGTGCTGGGCTGGAACGGCCTCGTCGTGGATGCGCTGGCGCAGGCCGGCCGCACGCTCGACGAGCCGCGCTTCACGGCGGCGGCGGCGCACGCCGCGCGCTTCCTGCTGGCGGAGATGCGCGGCGCCGACGGCGCGTGGGCGCGCACTTGGCGCGGAGGCAAGGCGCTGCACCGCGCGGTGCTGGAAGACCACGCCTACCTGCTGCGCGCTTTTCTTTCCCTGTTCCAGAGCACCGGCGACGAGGCCTGGCTGCGCGAGGCCGAGCGGCTCGGGTCGGACCTGCTGGCACGCTTCGGCGACTCCGCCAGCGGGATCCTGTGGGACACCGACGGCGCGGACGCACGGCTGCTGCACCGCCGCAAGTCGCCTTGGGACGGCGCGCTGCCCTCGCCGAACGCGGTCGCGCTGGAATGTTTCACCATTCTGCACGCCTTCACGCAGGACGCAATGTGGTCGGACGCGGCGCACGCCGGATTCACCACGGTGCTGCCGCTGGCGGCGCGCAGCCCGCGCGGCTTCATGGCCACCGCGCGCGCGCTGGCCGGAGCGGTCGCAGAGCCTGCGGTCGCGGTGGTGATCGGCACGGGCGACCCGGCGTCGTTGTCGCTTTGGCGCCGCGCGCTGGACGGGCCGGCCTACGTCGGCGCGTTGCCCGTCTATCGCGCCGCCGCCGTGCCGGAGAGCGCGCTCGGCCTGTTCGCGCACCGCGAAGCCCGCGACGGCAAGGCCACGCTCTACCTCTGCCGCGGCCGCACCTGCGAGGCGCCGCGCACGGATCCGTAGAATCGTTTGCATGCCCGCGCTCTCCCGCGCCGACGTCGCCGCGCTGTACCGCAAGCCGTTGCTCGAACTCGTGTTCGAGGCGGCGACGGTGCACCGCGCGCACCACGATCCCGCCGAGGTGCAGTGCGCGACGCTGCTGTCCATCAAGACCGGCGCCTGCCCCGAGGACTGCAAATACTGCGCGCAGTCGGCGCACTACGAGACCGGGCTGGAGCGCGAGCGCCTGATGGAGCCGGACGAAGTCGTGATCGCCGCGGAGCGCGCGCGCGCCGGCGGGGCCGACCGCTTCTGCATGGGCGCAGCGTGGCGCGGCCCGCGCGATGGGCGCGACTTTGACAGCGTGCTGGAGATGGTCGCGCGCGTGAAGGCGCTGGGTCTGGAGACCTGCGCGACCCTTGGCATGCTGACGCGCGATCAGGCGCGGCGCCTCGCCGCCGCCGGCCTCGACTACTACAACCACAACCTCGACACCTCGCCGGAGTTCTACGGCGAGATCATCACGACGCGCACCTACCGCGACCGACTTGACACCCTGGCGGAAGTGCGCGCGGCCGGCATGAAGGTGTGTTGCGGCGGCATCCTCGGCATGGGCGAGTCGGAGGCGGATCGCATCGGCCTGCTGCACCAATTGGCGAAGCAGGACCCGCCGCCGGAATCCGTGCCGATCAACGCGCTGGTGCCGGTCGCCGGCACGCCGCTCGGCGACGTGGCGCCGCTGCCGTGGGAACAGATGCTGCGGGCGGTCGCAACGGCGCGAGTGCTGATGCCGTGGTCCTACGTGCGCCTTTCCGCGGGCCGCGAGTCCATGAGCGAGGAACTGCAGGCGCTGTGCTTCCTCGCCGGCGCAAACTCGATCTTCCTCGGCGACCGCCTGCTGACCGCGCCCAATCGCGGCCGCGACGCCGACGCTGCGCTGCTCGCCAAACTCGGCCTGCGCGGCGTGCGCGCGCCCGAGCCCGCGGCGACCAGGGCGATCGAGGTGTGAAGGATCCGCTCGGCGAGGCGTTGCGGGCCGAGTTGACGGCGTGGGACGCGGCAGGGCTGCGGCGCGCGCTGGCGGCGCCGATCGGGCTCGACTTCACGAGCAGCGACTACCTCGGGCTGGCGCGCGAGCCGCGCGTGATCGCGGCGGCGCGCGCGGCGCTGGAGGAGTTTGGTGCAGGCGCGTGCGCGGCGCGACTGCTGCGCGGCAACCTGCCTCCCCATGCTGCAGCCGAGCGCGCCTGCGCGGCGTGGACCGGCGAGGAGGCGGCGCTGCTGCTCCCGAGCGGCTGGCAGGCCAACGCGGCGCTGCTGCCGACCTTCGCCGGCGCGGACGACGTGATCCTCTCGGACGAACTCAACCATGCCTCGCTGATTGACGGCGCGCGGCTCGCGCGCGCGCGGCGCGTGGTGTTCCGCCACAACGATCTCGCCGACCTTGCCGCGCATCTCGGGCGCGCAAGCGCCGCGCGCCGGCGCCTCATCGTCATCGAGGACGTGTACTCGATGGACGGCGACCTCGCGCCGCTCGGCGCGCTGCTCGACCTGTGCGAGGCGCACGACGCGCACTTGATCGTGGACCACGCGCACGCCGCCGGGCTCTACGACGATCGCCTGCCGCCCGCGCATCCGCGCGTGCTGGCGCGCGTCGTGACCGGCGGCAAGGCGCTCGGCGCAGCCGGCGCCTTCGTGTGCGGGCGGCGCGAGGTCGCGGACCTGCTGCTGAACAAGGGCCGCGCCTTCGTGTTCACCACCGCGCCCCCCCCCTCCGTCGCCGCTGCGCTGGAGGCTGCGATCCGCATCCTGCGCGCCGAGCCCGAGCGCGCCGCGCACGCCCACGCGAATGCCGCGCGCCTGCGCGAACGGCTGCACGCCGGCGGACTGGAGACTCGCGGCGAGTCGCCGATCGTGCCGGTGGTGCTGGGAGACGCCGTGCGCGCGATGCGAGTGGCGGCCGCGGTGCGCGAGGCCGGCTTCGACGTGCGCGCGGTGCGCCCGCCGACGGTGCCGGAGGGCACCAGCCGGCTGCGGCTCGTGTGCCACGCCGCGCACGCAGCGGCGCAAGTGGATGCTCTGGCAGCGGCGGTGATTGCCGCCGCGCGCGCGGATCCCGAGGCTGCGGGCACCGGCGCCGCAGCGTCCCGCAGCCGTTTCGCGGCGCGCACGCTGGTGATCGCCGGCACCGACACCGATGTCGGCAAGACGGTGGTGAGCGCGCTGCTGGTGCGCGCGCTGCGTGCGGCGGGGCGTCCGGTGGGCTACTTCAAGCCGGTCCAGTGCGGGCCCGACGACGACACCGCGACCGTCCGCGAATTGTCAGGTCTCGAAGCCGCGCAATCGCCGCGCCCGGCCTACGCCCTGACGAAGCCGGCATCGGTGGACCAGGCCGCGGCGGCTGACGGGGTTGAGGTGACGGTGGCTGGAGTGCTGAAGAAGATTGAGGAAAAGACTTCACAGCCTTTGAAGCGCGGCAATGCCGCGACCTGGCTCATCGAATTAGCCGGCGGTCTGCGCGTCCCCTTCAACGCGCGCGAGGACCAGTCCGACCTGCTGCGCGGCCTCGCTGCGCCCATCGTGCTGGTTGCGCGCAGCGGGCTGGGCACGCTGAATCACACTCTTCTGACCCTCGAGGCGCTCGAATCCCGCCGCCTGCGCGTTGTCGCGCTCTTCCTGGTCGGCCCGCCGCACCCCGAAAACGCGCGCACCCTCGCCGCCCGCTACCCCGACCTGCCGCTCTTCGAACTCCCCCAGTTTCGCGCCGTGGACCCTGCCGCACTTGACCTCTGGCTTGCAGTGAACGATCTGTCAGCGCTGCTGCATTAGTACGGTCCCAGGAACCGTTCACCGTTGAAGTGGATCATGTGATCCGGATCCTCGGCGATCCAGGTCTCCGTTTCCCATGCAATCTCCCCGAAATAGCGGTTGAAGCCCGCCCGGTCCAAGAACGCCGTGACGAACACAATGCCAAGGTTACATTGTTGAAAGACCGTCTCAAGTTCAGCCTTGCGCTTCGGGCATATCGGTCCGTGGCTGGTGACTGCCTCAATCAAAATCACCCAGTCACGCTCCTCAAAATGGAGAACAACATCCGGCATCTTACCGTGCTCCTCCAGTACTACTCCGAGGGACTCCAATCGTTCTGGATCGTATTACGCCCATTTCGCTCTCGTATCGCCAATATAGATTGGATAAGCGCCGGGAGTGAATCGGGGGGCAAATTCCTCAAGAATCCGTCGCACGAGTTCGTTCTGGCCGCTCGGTGACAGATAGATCTGCTTGTCAGGGGCGAGTTGCAGCGGAATCTGGCGCATCCTCCTCATCTGTCGGTATCGTTCCGCAAGGGTGACCTTCTGTTTGAGATAATCACGTAAAACGCGAACCCAGATCGGACTGCCGAATTGCCGTACCAAGTTCAGGACTTCTAAAGCGATTTGGTAACAATACTTGGGACTATTCGTCGGACGATCAGGTTCATCCGGGTTGGGAACGGCAACTCCAGCCTCAACGAACTGGTGTAGCGTGAACCGACGCACCGTTTCTCGAGTGTTCGGCGCCCACTTCACTCCGTAGTGCTCCGCCGCGAACTCCATTGTGGGAGTGACACCCATCAATGGATCTCGCGCGGTCTCCCAGGGATCACTTGGCCTTAGTTCGAGAAGCCCAAGGAGCGTGAGCGCTGCACGCTCATTCTGCTGCTCCTTCGGCAAGCCCAGAGCCCCCAGTAGTTGTCTGGCTTCTCCGATCCGCTCCTGCATGGGACGAATGGGCTACTTCACTGGACGACTACGGCCTGGAGCGCTTGTGCGACAATTGCGTCGATCTCCGACTGACTTGGAATCGGAGACTTAATCCTTTCTCCTAGTGCTATCAATGCGGCCCTGCAAGGATATCGCAGCGAGCGGAGATCGGTGGCGTTGACTTGTGTGTGCCCATTGAACTGACGGAAGTAGGTGTCGAGTTGAGAGGAGTTAAGAAAGGCCATCAAACCCCAGGCAAGCCCAAGATCCAGTCCGTTCCCACTCGCATGAAAATAGTTGAGATGGTTCTCGAAACCGACATACTCACACAAGACTTCCGCTGGATTGAACACAGCGGCCACCACACGTCGCGGCTCCTCCTTCGAGGAGAAGCGCTTCACCAACACATAAACTCCAGCCGGCGTCAGTAGATTGCTCGTCTTGGCGTCAAGCCGGATACTATTGGGTTTCCGCCCACCGATCTTTGGCCAACTCACTGTCCCCCGCACGAAGTGAGAAGGATAAATCAACGGGACCGTGCATGCTTCGGGCTCGCGGCGAAGCCAGGAACGGGCACGAAAATCTACCACTCTGCCGGTAGACACCTCCAGGCCAAGATCTTTCAGACCGCAAGGAAGGCTCTCCATCGTATTGGCGAGGACACGACCCGTCTCCTCTGGAACCAAGCGGATGAAGCGCTGCTGATCGTCGGGATGAACGACCCGATCAAACGGGACCTTCTGCTGAAGAAGATCTTTATCCTCCGGTGTGCGTGCCTGGGAAATGAGGACTGTCCGACTCTGCGTCGAGCGCTTCACACCGTGCATGATCACGTTCTCCTGTAGCACTTCATCCTCGTGGAAAGCATCGTCACGGCCCTCAAACACCATGATCTGGCGCAGATCCACTGCTTTAAGAAGGTGCTCTCGGAATGGCTTGAAGTATGGACCGTTGCAGAAGCTGCGCGGTGTGATTGAGACGAATTCTCCTTCCCTCTCCAGCAAGGAAACAACCAGTGCTAGGAAGGCCGTGTAAAGATTGCTGGTTTCGATCCCAATCCCGCGCAGCAGTTGGCGAAATTCGGATTCACTCCGAATTTTCTTGTATGGCGGGTTGAGGATTGCCGCGGTGTATCGCTGGGGATCCACTTGAAACAGGCCATCCGACAAAATGCGCACAGCATCCTCCACGAAATTGCCGTTACGAACGTCAATGACGCACTGGATCCCAGCAGCATTGCAGGCGGATTGGCATTTTTCAAGGGTTCGCCGCAGGGCAGGAATAATCGAGTCATCCAATTCATATGCGGTGATCGAAAGACTTCTGGGACGATCGGATCGTCCGCAGATTTCCTCTACCCATGCAGCGGTAAGCGCGCCTGCACCTGCACCCGGGTCCAGCAGCCGTGCATCACCCTTCTGCGGTCCGAACATGTGCGCCATCAGCGAAGCCGTGGCGGCAGGGGTGAGGAACTGCCCCAAGGCAGACCGCTGTCCTCGAGATTTCGAGGCAACCAGTTCCCGACCCGCCAACTCCGCATTCTCTAGGAGTCGGCTGGGCGGGGTGGTCTGGAGATTGGGACTAGGCTTCACTGCGGATTCCCTGGATGGTTCACAAGGCTCATGATCCTACTCTCACAGCGTCGACGAGTGGAGACCCTTACCGTTACGAGTATGCCTATGGGCTATTCGGAGGGAAACCGTCGGCTACCGCGTGCGCGCCAGTGCACACTTCCTGGTCGGATCGCCGCTACCTCGACCTGCCGCTCTTCGAACTCCCCCAGTTCCGCGCCGTGGACCCTGCCGCACTTGACCTCTGGCTTGCAGTGAACGATCTGTCAGCGCTGATTTTCTCCAACGGGGGCTGAAATCGCTTGCCGGAGCAAGGCCATGACCTCCTCTTGAGACTCCAGACCGACGTGGCCGAGCACCCGCCCTTCGGCATCGAGTAGGTAGAACCCGGGAATCGGATGGACGAGCGTGATGTCCACGATCCCGCCTTCGTTCGCGCCGGACGGCGCGTAGAATTTCATCGACTCTTCGAACTTCTGCTGCAGGAAGAGGTAAGCGTGGGGCCGCCGAATGATCACGGTGACGAAACGCTCGGCGGCGCGGACGATCTCCGGATCGGCGAGAAGGGTCGAGAGCGCACCGCTCTCGAATCGCGTCGAAGGTCATCATGTCTCGGCGCCGGAGAGGCCGACGAGCACGTGTCTTCGCTTCTCGCGCGCCTCTGCCTGCGCTCGCGGCAGGCTCGCAAGACTCGCGTACTGCCAACGGATGCCGGACACGGCGGTCGTGGGCACGCCACCGAGGCGCGCCGTCAACTGCCGCTCGCCCGGTTCGCCGGGCCGCAGCGCGCGGAGCGCGATCGTCTCGCCCGGGCGGCTCGCGCGCAGCACGTCGTCCAAGTCGTCCTGGCTGTACAGTTCGATCTCGTTCAGCGCCAGCAACACGTCACCCGGACGTAGACCAGCGGCCGCGGCCGCACCCTCCGCGCTCTCGACCACGCGGCCCAGCACACGCACTCGGTTTGGCAAGCGCAGCGCCGCGGCGAGTTCCGGCGTCGGAACGGAAGTCATGACGCCGAGAGTCGCCCGCTCCTCCAGGTCCGGGATTGCGGCGAGCAGCCAGCCCGCCTCGGCGAACGCTTCCCGAATCATCGCTCGGCTGGGCACGCCAGGAGCCTCCGGATCTGCGTCCGGATAGATGCGTCAGCCGAAGCCGGCGGCGGGAAGGTCGCGTACCGCAGGATCCACATCCACCCCTCCGATCAACACGGTGGGGCTACCGCGGAAGCCGGGTGGCAGCGGAAAGTCTTCGTTCACGATCGCCTCGCGCACCGTCAGCCGCAGCCCCTCCTTGGCGGCCACCTCACGGAGTCTCGCGACCGCGAGCGGACCCGCCGTTCAGCCGGGCGACATCAGCACCGCGGCCGAGGGAGCGGAAGTCCCGCTTGCCTCCTCCGGCGCTGCCGACTGGCAGCCGAGGAGCGTCCCCACGAGGCAAGTGCCTGCAAGAAGTCTGGCGCCCGACAGCCTCATGAAGTCAAGAGAATACCAGATTCAGCCGCGGGATGTTGGCGCCCTGTTGCGGAAGTACTGCAGCCACTCCTTGAGGATCGCGGCGGCCAGATCACCATCCTTGCTTGACAGTTCTTCGATGGTCTCGCCCCAGTAGAAGCCCACGTAGCCAGCCACCCAGGCGCGCGAGCCCTCCACGAAGGCGTCGAGTTCCTCGATGCGGCACTCGAGCGGGAACATCTCCTCCACGATCAGGGGTTTAGCGGAGCGGTAGACCTCGAGCGCGGCGAGCGCCTTGTCCACCTCACCCGTCCGTGGATAGAAGTGCACGCTGACCAGGTCCAACCGGTCGCCCACTTCGGGCGCGGAGAAAAACGGCCCCGCGCCAGGAAACACGAAAGCCCAGGGAATCTCGCCGACGGTGATCTTGGTGCGCGGATCGTGCTTGCGGATCGCTGCGACGAGGGTGTCCACCCAGGCGCGGGCAACCTGCTCGCGCGTGCGACCGGCCAGATCCAGGGCGATCCGCTGCACGAAATGCTTGCCGGCGAAACCCTCTCCCGGCAGCCACTCCGTCTCCTTCCACCGCGCATCGGGCAGAACCGGCTCGTTCATCAGGTCGTAGCAATACAACGCGGGACTGCCGGCGCAGGTTGCGGCAACGTGCTCCCAGAAGCGCGTTTGCACCAGCCAGCGCGCGTCCTCGCTCAAAGCGTCGTACCACGGCGGCACTGCCTGCTTGTGATAACACCCCAGGCCCGTGAGGTCGAGTCGCAGACCGGTCTCCTCGGCCAGCCGGACCAGACGTGCGAGTTGCGCCAGCGAGATCGGGTCCGCCTGCTCTGCCGTCTGCATGAACTTCTCGAGTTGCAAGTGAATCCGCACCAGGTTGGCGCCGAGCGCCTTCATCTCATGAAAGTCTTCGACGACGGTATCCCACTCTTCCAGCCAGTAGTCCTCCAGCAGCCGTCCCGTGCGGTCGTGATCGTAATTCAATCCCCACACGGCAGGCTGCGCGCAGGCAGGGAAAAGCAGCAGTAGCACCGCCAAACCGAGCCGAGCGCTCATGACACACCCTACCAAAGAAGCGCAACCAGGTCTAAGGAGGCTGGGGCAGAAGGCCTGCGCCGCGTTCTCTTGGCGCGGAGGGATTCGACATGCACACGCAATCCGCTCCTCGCGCAACCCTGCTGGCCCTGGGCGGGCCGGAACCGGTGCTCCAGGAGGCTGAATTGGCGCACAGCGACCATACGAAGGCCTTGTACCTGGGGAGTTTGCTGCAGACGGCGCTGCTCAATCCCGCGCAGACGGATCACGCGCTTGCGTTCGCCACAAATATTTCATCGGACTACGAACTGCGTCGCGCGCTCCAGCAGGCAATGAACACCCAGTCCCTGGATGCTGCGCGCCTGGCTCTGCTGCTGACAACCGGGAAGCAGATTGACTCGGACTACGAACTCTCGCCGCTGCTGCAAGAGGCGGCTGCGTTCATGCCGGCCGACGCGCTCGCGCGCGCCGCGTGGCTGGCTGCTGCCGGGCAGTTGGATTCCGACTACGAATTGGGCCAGGCCATCGAGAAGGGTCTTATGCCAAGCAGCGCCGACGCGGTTTTCGCCACTGCGCTGATCACCCTGGCTGCGGAGAGAATGGAATCCGGATACGAGCTGCGGCGGGTGCTAAGCGCCGTGGCAGTCCGCGATCCCGATCCGACGCTCGCTTCCGCTCATCTCGACGCGGTCAGTCCGATTGATTCGGATCACGAGAGGCGCCTGGCCCTGGAGCGCATTGCCCCCCGCGTCGCCGCCGACGCGGAACTCATCCGCCGCTACCGCGAACTGGCCCGTTCGATGGGCGACTACGACCGTGGTCAGGCGCTCACGGCTCTCGACGACGCGACGCGGGACTGAACAGCGGCTGCAGCACTTTGCTGAAAAGCAGAAACTCGCTCCGCCGCGAGTGCACGGGCTGCCACGCCAGGCCGAGTGTCCGGTAAGCCGGCCGCGCGAGCGGCCGCGTCGCCAGATCCGGCAAACCGCAGGCCATTGAATCAGGCTTCCGAGCGCCATGCGTGGCTCGGCATCCTTCTACGCATGAACTGGTCGAAAAGAGGAACAGTGAATGCAGTATCGCCGTGATTAGGACTCCAGATCATACCCTTGCCGATCAGGTTGTTGCGCATCGGCGCCAGCTGGGTAACCGCCCGGCCCAATTCCCTCGCAACCTCGCCTGATCGGTGCGGGCCAGGACCGAGCTGTGCCATCGCGCGCAGGTAACGCCTCTCCGCAGGACTGAGGCGATCGAAGCGCACGCGGAAGAAGCTCTCGTCCAGCGCGGCCACCGCACAGACCGTTGCGCGCTGGACATCCACGAGGGTGATCGGCGAACTCTGCGCAGCCTCCCATGAATGTTTGCCCCACTCCTGAAGAAAGTACGGATAGCCGGCGGTCTCGCGCTGGATCTTCGCAAAGGCCGCCTCGTCAATCGCGACCTCCTGCTTTGCCAGGGGCACCTCGAGGGCGCGACGAGCCTGCTCCGCAGTCAGCGGACCGACGACGGGAAAGTCAAACAGCCGTTCCGCGTAGGACTTGGCGCGTCCCATCCGGCCGGGCAGCTGCGGAAGCCCGGCCCCAACCAGCACGACGGGAAGTTGACGCTGTGAACAGCGGTGCAGAGCGGTGACAAGTGCGGCCAGCTCATCCTCTTTGACGTATTGCATCTCGTCGACGAACAGAACCAGCGCGATGCCCGCTTGCTTCGCTGCCTCGCCGGCAGCCTCGAGCAGGGCTTGCAGGTCGAGTTCCAGATCACCATTGTCGGCCAGGCCAGGCTCGGCCTCGAAATCGATCCCGACCTCGATATCCTTGTACTTCACCTTCAGCGCTTTGGCGAATCCGGCCAGTCCGCGCAGGGCGCGGTGCGCCAGTTCCCTGGCCCTCTCGACTTGTGACAGGCGAAGCAAGGCGCCTCGGAGCATCGGAGCCAGCAAGGAGGGAAGAGACCGCTCTTCCAGAGCCTCGCCGCGCACGGTCACAGCACCTTGAGCCTCCGCCTCCAGCCGCATCCGCTCAAGCAGCACCGTCTTGCCCACCCCTCGCAGGCCGACCAGGAGCATGCTCTTAGTCGGCAGGCCGAGCCGGGTGCGGGCTAGGGCGATGCGAGCCTGCTCCCGGAGTTCATCCCGCCCTGCTAACTCGGGTGGAGGTGTGCCCGCACCGGGCGCAAAGGGGTTAAGAATTGGGTCCACGCGCTCAATCTTATCTAAATTAGCAAATTTATACAAGTAGGATAATATCCATAATCTTGGTATAGTTGGAGCCAGAATGGGCCTCAACCTAGTTGACCGGGATGCCAAGGCGCTCTGGCACCCCTACACGCAGCACGGGCTGGACCCGGCGCCGCTGGCGGTAGCGCGCGCGGAGGGCGCGTGGCTGCACCTCGCCGACGGCTCGCGGCGCCTCGACGCGATCTCTTCTTGGTGGGCGACGCTGCACGGCCACGGTCACCCGCGCATCGTTCGCGCGATCGCCGAGCAGGCCGTCGCGCTCGATCACGTGCTGTTCGCCGGCTGCACTCACGAGCCGGCGGTGGCGCTCGCGGAGGAATTGCTCGCGCTCGCGCCGAGGCAGGCCGGACGCCCCCCCCTCGCGCGCGTTTTCTACAGCGACGACGGCTCGACCGCGGTCGAGGTCGCACTGAAGGCAGCGATCGGCGCGTGGGTGCGCCGCGGCGAGACCGCGCGCACGACCTTCGTCGCGCTGGAGGGCGGTTATCACGGCGACACCTTCGGTGCGATGGCGGCGGGCGACCCGCAGCCTTTCTTCCGCGAGTTCGCGCCGTTCCTCTTCCACGTCGTGCGCGTGCCGCCGCGCGGTGAGGCGCTGGAGGCGGCGCTGCTCGGGCTGGAGGGGCGCGTGGCCGGCGTGATCCTCGAGCCGCTGGTGCAAGGCGCGGCCGGAATGCGCATGCATCCCGCGGAATTCCTGCATGACGCGCGGCGGCTGTGCGACGCGCACGGCACCTTCCTGATCGCGGACGAAGTCATGACCTTCTGCCGCACCGGCCGCGCCTTCGCCTGCGCGCACGCCGGTGTCGCCCCCGACCTGCTGTGCGTCGCCAAGGGGCTGACGGGCGGCACGCTGCCGCTCGCCGCGACTCTCGCCACCGAGGAAATATTTCACTGTTTCATCGCGAAGGACCGCGGTCGTGCCTTCTTCCACGGCCATACCTTCACTGCCAACCCGATCGCCTGCGCGGCGGCGCGCGCCTCGCTGGCGCTGGTGCGCGAGGAGCACGCGCCCGCGCGTCTCGCGGCGATCGGCGCGCGCATCGAGGCCGGCCTCGCGCCGCTGCGCGGCGACCTGCGCGTCGCGGAGGTGCGGCGCCTGGGCGGCATCGTCGCGCTCGAACTCGCTGCGCCCGACGCCGGCTACCTCGCCGGCCTCGGCGAGCGCCTGCGCGCCGCCTGCCGCGCGCTTCCCGACGTGCTGCTGCGTCCGCTCGGCAACGTCCTCTATGCGCTGCCGCCGTCCTGCGTCACGGACGAGGAAGCGGACGCGATCGCGCGGGCCATGGCGAAGGCAGCGTTCGACTAAGGCACCGCTGAACCAGTGCTTTCGTTCCGGCACGCGGCATCGCGTCCGGGATCAAGAAGCCAGGTTCCGCGCCTATTGGACAATAGGCGCGGGTCCTGGCGACGCCGAGCCCGGGCGCGAGGACCGTGTCCGGGACGGAATGACTGGTTCAGCGTTGCCCTAATTCTTCACCACGATCTGCACGCCGTCGCGCACGGTAAGCAGCACGTTCTCGGCGCGTGCGTCGCGCGCGATGCGCTCGTTCAGCCGCGCCACGGCGCGCGCGTCCTCGTCCTGCGGGTCGAGCACGTGGCCGGACATCAGCATATTGTCGAGCACGATCACGCCGCCCGGGCGCGTGCGCGCGACGAGTTCCTCGTAGTACTCCGGATAGCCGGTCTTGTCGGCGTCAATGAAGGAGAAGTCCACCGGCTCGGCGATCCCGCGGATCGTCTGCAACGCCGGCCCCAGCCGCAGTTCGATCTTTCGCCCGTGCGGGCTGGCGGCGAAGGCCTCGCGCGCCACGCGCGCCGCCACCGGGTCAATCTCGCAGGTGATCAGCCGCGCACCCTCCTCGAGGCCTTCGGCCATCGAGAGCGCGGAGTAGCCGGTGAATGTGCCGACCTCCACCGCCAGCCGCGGCCGCAGCATCCGCACCAGCAACTTCAGCAGCCGACCCTCGACGCGTCCGGTCAGCATCTGCGGGAAAGCCACCTCGGCATGGGTGCGCGCCTCCAGGTTCGCGAGCAGCGGCGGCTCCGGACGCGTGCTGCGGTAGGCGTACTGGTTGATCGCGGCGCTGATGAGAAGTTCCATCCCACTATTCTGCACTAAAACGCATCGCTGGCCATCGCGCGGAAGACCACGGGCAGCGGCAACTGAATGAGCAACAGTCCGACGATCGCTCCGAGCGCGAGCAGGACGTCGGCACGCCGGGCGACCCGGCCCGAGGTTGCGAGTTCGAGCAAGATCGCCGCGAAGTAAAGCATCCAGAGCACGTTGCAGAGTGTCATCCAGAACTGCAGATCCCGACCGAGAACGACAGGAGCCAGGAAGACTTCCGGCACCTCCTTCACCATAAAGGCGAGGAGAAGGATGCAGTAGAGGCATACCAGATAGGAGCCGAGGATCGCGTAGAGCCCCGGGGACGGCAGCCAGTTGCAGTGCAGCGGTGAGCGCGTGCGCCGCTTCATGCAATCCAGCCTAGCAGAATGACCCGCGGGCGGCGCCCGCCTAGAATGGCAGCGTGGAAGTGATGGACCGCGTCCGTTCATGGCTCGAGCGCGTCGTCGCCGAGCCGGCGCTGCACGCGCGCTTTGTCAACTCGCTGGCGCGCATGGAGTACGTCGGCGTGCGCAAGATGCTGAAGGCCCGCCGCGCCGAGTCGCTCGACGCCGACGGCTTGCAGCACGTGATCGAGGAAGCGGGGCACGCGCTACGGCTGAAGCGCGCAGCGCTGGCGTTGAACGGCGGCAACGACGCCGGCGTCGCCACCTTCGCCGAGGAGCACACCCTCGCAGGCGGCGCGGCGGAGGAGTACCTGCAGGAGGTGGACCGCGCCTGCGAGGCCTTGCTCGCGCACCTGCCCGAGTCGGCGCGCGCCGAGGCCAACTACCTCCTCTCCTCCGCCGCGATCGAGATCCGCGCGCACGCCTTCTACCCGATCTACGAGGAAGTGCTGCGCTCGGCTGGCGCGCCGTTCTCGGTGCGCGCGATCCAGCGCGACGAGGACCGCCATCTCGCGGAGATGAACGATCGCCTGCGCGCTCTGTTCGGCGAGGCGACAGACGCTCTGCTCGCGCACGCATTTGCAAGCGAAGCCAAGGCCTTCGCGTGCTGGGAGGCGGCAATGGCTGCGGCGGTGAGCGAGCGCTCGGCGGTCGCGATCAGCGCACGTCAATGAGTTCGAGCCGCTCGCCGTTCAACTGGCCGACCTCGAGCACGAGCCCGAAGCGCGGCGCGTAATACTTCGTCACGATGTCCGTGGTTTCGAGCGGGCTCCACTCCTCGATCATCAGGCAGCCGTCGAAAGTACCGGCCGCCACCGTCACGGTCACGTCCGTCGCGAGTACGCGGCTGACGTCTTCCGCAGTGCCGAGTTGGAACTCCATGCGATAGACCTCGCCGACCAACGGCGTGTCGAGCATCTGGACTCCGGGCTTCGCGCCCGCCGAATCCGTCCGCCACGAGCCATCGAGGCTGCTGAGAATTCCGTCCTGGAACTGCTGCGCCACCTCGCCGAGATACCACACGGTTCCGTCGGCGTGCTGGCTGAACCAGTCCACGGTATGCTGCTGGAGCACCCCGTCCAATGATTCGACGGTGCTCACGGTCCGGCACGGGAAGCCGGCGATCTCGGTGACCTGATCGGTCACCGTCACTTCGATGTGCTCCAGGCCTGCCTCGGTCTGACTCTCGTAGACGAGGGTGCGCCCGACGTAGAGCGGATGCAGCGGGTTGGTCACGTCCGGCGTGAAGTCGGCGGCCAGCAGGCGCGGCGCGTACGGGCCGCTGCCGAGCGCGGCGCAGATCACGAGCCGCGCTGCATACTGTTCCTCGGCGAGCGCAATTGCCGCGCCGCGCGCTGCCCATGATTCCTTGACGCAGGCAGGCAGATCGCAATCCGGATCGTTGATCAGGTTGGCGAGGTTCAACCAGAAAGCGGTCTCCACGTCGCTGCGGGCGGCGATGAGAGTCGCGCGCGCCATCGTCTCGCAGACGGGCTCTTGGTTGACAAGTGACGGCGGCAAGTTGCCGGAGATCTGGGAGGCCGTCACCGGGCCGGCAAGGCCGGCGGCAAGGGTCAGCGCAGTAAGGCGAGCGAGGTGCTTCATGCGGTTCTCCAGGTAGCAAGAATACCCCGGAATCCTGAAGCGAAACTGAATGTCTGGGGCCGCCCCGCTACCATCCGGAGGGCGTGAAACCGGCGAGAACGGGCCTCGTGATCGTCGGCGCAGGCGGCGCGGGCCTGATGGCCGGGATCTGGGCGGCCCGGACGGCGAGCGGCCGACAGGAGGTCCTGCTGCTGGAGGGCGCCAGGGAGCCGGGCCGCAAGATCCTGATCAGCGGCGGCGGGCGCTGCAACGTGCTGCCCTCGCTCAGCGAGCCGGACGATTTCTTCACTCAGGGTTCGCGCCACGTGCTGCGTCGCCTGCTGGCGACCTGGCCGCTCGCCGAGCAGCGCGATTTTTTCGAGCGCGATCTCGGTGTGCCGCTCGTGATCGAGGAGGAAACCGGGAAACTCTTCCCTGCCGTCCAGAAGGCGCGCGCGGTCCGCGACCGCCTCGCCGGCGCGGCGCGCGAGGCCGGCGCGGAGATCCTCTGCCCGTGGCTAGTCGCGGCGATCGCGCACGCGGACGGCGGTTTCCTGCTGACCGCCGACGACGGACGCACTCTGCTCGCGCGGCGGTTGCTTCTCGCCACCGGCGGTCGCTCGGTGCCGAAAACCGGTAGTGACGGCGCCGGTTACGCGTTCGCGCGCACGCTCGGCCACACGCTGCTGCCCACCTACCCTGCGCTCGTGCCGTTGACGACGGAGGACGCACGCTTCACCGCTCTCGCCGGCATCGCGCTGCCGGTGCGCTGGCGCGCGCTCGCCGGCGGCCGCATCGTCGAGGAGCGCACGCGCGAACTGCTCTTCACGCACCACGGCTTCAGCGGGCCGGCGGTGCTCGACGCGAGCCACTGGCACACGCGCGCGGGCGCGGAGATCCGCATGGCCTGGGCGGGACTCGGGCGCGATGACTGGGAGCGCGTGCTCGACGCCGGCGGCGGCGGACGGCGCGCGGTCGCGACGGCGTTGGAGGCCGCGCTGCCGGCACGCCTCGCGGAACTTCTGTGCTCGCTCGGCGGCGTCGCGCCGACGCTGCAACTCGCGCAACTCGACCGCGCGCGACGCGAGCGACTGCTCGACACGCTCGCCGATTTCCCGCTGCCGGTCTCCGGAAGCCGCGGCTTCGCGGTCGCCGAGGTCACCGGCGGCGGCGTACCGCTCGGCGAAGTGGACCCGCGCACGCTGGAGAGCCGCGTCTGCCCCGGCCTGTTCCTCTGCGGCGAGATCCTCGACGTCGTTGGCCGCATCGGCGGCTTCAACTTCCAGTGGGCCTGGGCGACGGGGCGCCTGGCGGGCCAGGCCGCTGCCACAGAGTTGTTCTCGGCCTCACAGGACCACGATGCTTGACGCACATCTGCCGAATCGAGGCCACCATGCGTCTGCGGCCCGGCGGAAGTCTCGCGTTCCTTGAGAGAGGCTCGCCCGCGGTTGACGCGCTTTCCTGTCCGTGTTACACAGTCCTGCGTCATGCGCAGTGCAAGATCTCCCGGCCCGCTGGGGTACGGCGAAGACCTTGCGACCGCCCAGCGGAACGCGAAGTGACGGCGGACGCACCACGATCATGATCGCCAGGACTCTCGGGTGGATCGCCATCGTGCTGTCCGTGATCACTCTTCTCGTCTTCGGGTCCCTGCGCATGGCGGATATGGCCCAGGATCCCGATCCCGCGGATCCTTTCGGCATTCGTTACGTCCAGCACCCGTGGATCTCGCTTCTTCACATTGTTCCGGGCTTGATCTTCCTCACGCTGGCTCCCTTACAGTTCGTGTCGCGGATCCGACAGCGGCACATCCGCTTCCACCGCGCCCTGGGACGGTTCCTCGTGTCCTGCGCTCTGCTCAGCGGCCTGTTCGCGCTGGTGGCGTGCTTCCGCCTTCCGGCCTTCGGCGGCGTCTCCACTCAGGCGGCGACGATCTTCTTCGGCGTAATTTTCCTGTTCTCTCTGGTGAAAGCAGTCCGCCACATCAGTCGGGGAGAGATCCGACCGCATCGGGAGTGGATGATTCGGGCCTACGCCCTGGCGATGGGGGCGGCGAGCATCCGGGTCTGCATCGGCCTCTTCGCGGCATTTTCGGCCCTCCGCGTCGAGGAGGTCTTCGGGACCTCGTTCTGGCTGGGATTCGGCGTCAACCTGGTGGTCGCCGAGGTCTGGATCCACCTGACGCGCCCGCGCCTGACACAGGCTGGAGCCCGGCTTGCCTGATCCTACGATCAGTCCAGGAGGCAGGACACCCATGACGAAGGCCGTTGTGGAGGAGTCAGTGGTCAAGGTCCAGGATTTGGTTGATCGGGTCCGCAACCATGACCTCTACGCCCTGGTTCGTGATGCCCGCAGCCTTCGCCTCCTGATGCGCTCGCACGTATTTGCGGTCTGGGACTTCCAGTCGCTTCTCAAGGCGCTTCAGCGAGCCGTTACCTGCGTCGAGGTTCCATGGCTGCCGACGCCGGATCCGGAGGCGCGACGGTTCGTCAATGAGATCGTGCTGGATGAAGAGAGCGATGTCTGCCCCTGGGGCGGGCATCTCTCGCACTTTGAACTCTATCACCGGGCAATGCGGGAGTCCGCGGCGGATACGGTTCCCGTTGACGCGTTCCTGACCGCGCTGAAGACCGGGCAAACGGTGGCAGGTTCCCTTGCGGCCTGCGGTGCTTCGGACGGGGTAGCGCGCTTCGTTCAGACAACGTTGGCGATTGCGCAGAGCGGAAGTGCTCATCGCATCGCGGCCGCGTTCAGTTTCGGCCGAGAAGACATCATCCCGGAGATGTTTCAGCGACTGGTGGACCGCCTTGCACAGATGGAACCGGATCGCTGGTCAACGCTTCAGTACTACTTGGTCCGTCACATCGCTTGTGATGGTGAGAAGCATGCACCATTGGCTCGGCGTCTGGTGGCAGGCCTTTGTGGAACGGATGCGCGGCGACTGGCGGAGGCGCAGGAGGCTGCACGGACCTGCCTGGAGGCCCGGATCGGGCTTTGGGATGAAATCGCTCGCGACATCCGGAGAGGTGCGTCGGGTTAGCGAGCCCGTGCTGCACTCCGCGTTCCGCGCCGGGTTGTCGAGACCGAGGATTGAGACTGCGGCACGGGCTCGACAGTGCGTGGAATCAGGCTGGTGTGGGTGGTGGGGGGGTTGGGGGTGTGGTTGAGTGGACGAATCGGAACATTTTTCAGTGTCTTGCTTGCTCACCGAGCAGGAACGGCAGACTGACCTCGTAGCGGGCGTCGGTGTCGAAGTGACCGCCGGGAAAGAACTCGGCGCGGTGCGGTATGCCGAGCGTGCGCAGGCGGGCGGCGAAGCGGCGCAGCCCCCACTGCAGCGAGAATTCGTCGGCTTCGCCGGCGTCGAGGTAGAGCGCCTGCAGCCCGCGCAGCGCGCCAGCCTCCGCCGGGTTCGCCGCGACACGCCGCAGCGGATCGAAAGCCAGCCACCGCTCGAAAACTGCGGGCCGCGGCTCGCCGGTCTCGGGATCCACCGGCAACTCGCAGCCCCACGGCGACTCCGGATCCGGCGAGTAGCAGTGGCCCAAGGCCAGCATCTCCGCGCCAGCATGCTCGGAGAAGCCGAACTTCTCCAAGTTCGGCAGCGCGGCGCGGAACGCGGCAGGTCCGCCCGCGCGCCGCCACGCATTCAGCGCGTCGGCGAAGCCGCGCACATGGCTCATGTCGAAGCCGAGATCGCCGCTGTGCGAACCCGCGGCGGCGAAGAATCCCGGCCGCCGCATCGCCAAGTGCAGCGCGCCGAAGCCGCCGCTCGACTTGCCGACCACGATGCGGCGGCCCGCTCCCCCGCACGCGAGCGCGCGCTCGATAGCCGGCACGACCTCGTCGCACGTGAAATCCTCGTAGCGCCCGGTCCCTGTCGAGTTGACAAACTGCGAGCCGCCCAGCCGGGTCTCGCACGCCGGCCACACCAGCACCGCCGGAGGAATGCGCCCCTCCGCCATGCCGCGCGCGACGCGCTCGGGCAGGCTCTCCTGCCATTGCGAAGGCTTGTTCAGCACTTTGTGCGCGAAACCGGTGTACCCGAACAGCACCGCGACGAGCGGCATCCCGCGCGCCGCATTCCCGCCGCCCGGCGGCAGCAGCAGAGGGCACGCGCGTACGTGCGGATCGCCGAGCGGGTTGCCCTTCAACGCCGCGCTCTCGATCTCGATCACGGTCAGCACCGCGCCGCCCGCGAGTTCCCTACGATATTCCATGCGCATGCCGAGATTGTTTCACAGGCCAGTCTGGAACGTCCATTCGACCGTTCGCACGGGGAACCGGAACTTGACTTGGTAGTGTTGACCGGCGCGCAGGGGCTCCTTCGGCACCATTGCGTAGAAGCCGCGCCTGGACAATCCGAAATCGAGGAAATCGTCCGGGAAGAAGGCCTGGACTTCGACCGCATTTCCGGCTTCGTCGCGCAACTCCATGATCGCGGGGAGATCTCCGCCCATGGCGATGGTGTACAGGGTGATCGGGTACCCCAGTTCGTGCGCAGTGATTCCAGGAACCGGAGACTCCACTCCCGACGAATGACGCCGCGGAACGCCGGTCTGCAACGCTCTGGGGTAGTAGGTCTCCGAGTCCGCCCAGTCGCAGCCCCAGGAAAGCAGGTCGAGGACGAGAATCTCGTCGGCGACGCCGCCGCCGATTCGGGAAATCCACGGTTGCTGCAGTGCCGCGCGGTGCAACAGAGAGCCCAGCAGCCGATCCACGACGGCGGCGGGATCGTCGTTGCCCTCAAGATCGAGTACGACTCCGTTGAGCGCGGCCCAGGCTCCATCGGCGCTCACTCCCTCGCTCGCGGCGTCCACGCTGCGCGAGGTCGCCCACCGCGAGAGCCGTTCCCGGTGACCGGCGAGCCAAGACGCATGCTCCTTGCAGCCGCGGCTCAAGTCCGCGTCGAGAACCGGCGGAACGCCGCCCCAGCCCGCGAAGGCCCGTTGCACCGCATCGAGAATCCCGGTGGCATCTTCACCTCCCCCCCCTCGAGCCGCGCTGATCATCTCGAGCACGCAGGGCCCTTCGGCGATCGGCGAGTCGCCGGCCAGCATCGCGGCTTTCCAGGCGGAATCGAAGACCGGCGGCTCACAACCCAGGAAGGCCTTCAGCGTTTCTTGGCTCCATCTGCCGGTCTGCGCCTTGGTGCCCTTCGCTGCCAGGGCGGCCGCCCTCCAGATTTCTGCACTGCCGCGGCGCTCGTAGAGGTGATGCAGCATCGCGGCCGCATGCGTCAAGTGGGGCTGGGGCAGGTCATAGCCTCTCACGGCTTGGATCGGGAAGATGCCGGGCTGGACCCCGCGTTCGAGCAGGGTTTCGCTCCAGTTCAGAAGACCCGGCCAGCCCGACCACAGATGGAACCGCTCCGCGTCATCGCGCGCGGACCAGTCCGCGGGAGATCCGGCCGGGATCGGGCGCGCCGAGATGTCGGAATCGCCGTAGAGCGCGCTCGCGACCAGGATCCGGTGCGCTTCCAGCATCCATGACGGCAACGGAGGAACCTCGCCGACCTCCGCGCGGCGGACGTCGGGGTAACTCGTCCCGGTCAGGAACGAATGATCCACGAAGGCATAGATCCAGTGATCGAGCGCCGTGGGATTGCAGAGAGCGGCTCCCGCGGTTTTGCTGGCGAGATGGGATACTGCCGCGTAGTTCACGGCACTCGTCAGATCCTGGTCCATGCTTGCCGGCTGGTACTTGCCCATGGCGACCGCCCGCGCAAGGTAATCGCGCTGATGATCTCCCGGCTCGACGAAAATCGCAACTCCCTCGCTGACGACGGGAGTCAATTGCCCCAGAATCAGCCAGCGGGAAAGGGCGCTGCCGCGCAGAGCGTGGCGAAGTCTGCGCTCCAGATATTCGCGCGGCACCCTGCCTTCGAATCGCATCGGCCCGAAACGAACGGCGACCGCGGGTGGGCCGTCCAGCGCAAGAAGGATCGGATCCTTGGGCTCGGCGGGTTCGATCGCGATCTCGAGGTCGCGCGCCTGCAGCACCGCAAGATGGAATGCGCGTCGGCGATCGCGCGTCGCGACGCTCTCCGGATCACTCCAGCGGCCGTCCATTCCGCGCCGGTGGCCGAGGATGCTTCGAGCGCCTGCCTGTCCGGCGTCGAGCGTCAACGCAAACCTCGCCAGGGCGGCCGCCTGATTCTCCTCCAGGCCTTCCGCGAGCAGCAGGAGTTCTGCGGCCAGCGCGATCGAGTCCTCGCGCAGTTGCGCCGCCCGTTTCTGATCGGCCTTGCTGCCCGTCAAGGGTGCGGCCTTCGCCGTGGCTCGCGCCAGCCTCTGCGCCAGCGCCGCGGTCTCCTTGCCGTCGCTGCCGAGGCCGCGAAGGATCTCCCGGCACCGCCCCGACGCCCGGTCGTAGCCAGCAATTGCGAGATCCTCCGCGAGATCGCCGACTCTCTTGCGCAATGGCTTGAACGAGACAACCTGCTCGGGCCTCCAGCCTGCGGTCTCCTGCAGCGGCAGCAGACCCAGACAACAGAATGCCAGGGCGATCACGGAGACAGGATACGGGACCCCGCGCGCGCTGGAATCGCCCCCCCTTGGCCGGATATCTTGCCGCCATGCCGACCTGGTCCCCGACTGCGGCCGCCGCCGCGGCCCTCTCCTGCGCGGTGATCTCCGCCTGCGCGACGGTTCCGGCCGGGCCCGCGCCCGCTGCCTCGCCGTACGAGTATGAACTCGCCGCAGGCGAGGTCGGCATCGTGCTCTTGCCGCCTGGAGAACCTTGGCCCGACTTCTCGATCGGCTGGCAGATGCGCGAGCAACTGCTCGACGCCTCCGACCGCAGTCTCGCCTATCTGGCGAAGCCGTCCTCGCAGGATTTCTTTCCCTACGGCGCGGGCGGCGAGATCACGCACGAGCGGATGGTGCGGTCCGTCGAGCGCTTCCGCGCGGTGCTGGACGAATCGCGCTCCGCGGAGGATTTCCTGCAGCGCCTGAACCAGGATTTCGAGGTATGGGTCGCGCGCGGCCGCAGCAATACCGGCGACGTTTACTTCACCGGCTACGGCACGCCGATCCTCGACGGCGCGCGCGAGCGCAGCGGCCCCTACCAGCACGCTCTCTACAAGAAGCCGGACGACCTCGAGAAGGATCCGAAGACCGGCGAGATCCTCGGCCGCCGGATGCCGGACGGCTCGCACGCCCAGTATCCTGCCGCCGCCGAGATCCTCGAATCGGGCATGCTCGCGGGCCAGGAACTGGTCTGGCTCGTCAACCCCTTCGACGCGTACATCGCGCAGGTGCAGGGCTCCGCGGTGATCAGGCTGCCCGACGGCTCGCACTACGAGGTCGGCTATGCGGCCAAGAACGGCCACGAGTACCAGAGCGTCGGCATGATCCTGATCGAAGAGGGAAGGATCGCCCAGCATGAACTCTCGCTGCAGAAACTGCGCGACTACTTCGCAGCGCACCCGGCGGAGGCCGACCGCGTGCTGCCGATGAATCCGTCCTTCGTGTTCTTCCAGGAGAGCACGGGCGGCCCGTACGGCTGCCTCGGCCAGCCGGTGACCGCGATGCACTCGATCGCGACCGACAAGGACGTGTTTCCGCGCGCGGCGCTCGCCTACGTGGAGACGCGGCTGCCCGACTTCGCTCCCGATGGTGCGCTGGTGCAGCGCCCGCATCGTTTCTTCGCGCTCGATCAGGACCGCGGCGGCGCGATCCGCTCCGCGGGCCGCTGCGACGTCTACATGGGCCTCGGCGACGACGCGATGGCGCGCGCCGGCCACGTCTCCAGCCGCGGCCGGATGTACTACCTTTTCGTCAGGGACGGACTCCCCGGCGTCGCGAACGCGAGCACCGCCGAGATGCAGTAGGGCGGGAATTCGACGCGATGGTGGCGGGTTCGGGCGATCAACGGTAGGCTGGATCCCGACATGACGCTGCTCCTGCTTCCCCTGCTCGCCGTCCAGAGTTGCACCTCGACGGACACTTTCACCAACGGGGCCAACCCGAACGGCTGGAACTTCACGTCTTTCGACGTGGTGGAGACTTCCGGCGGCAACCCGGACGGCTGGCTGCACGTCTCCGGCCTCGACACCTTCTACCCGATCCTCGAAGCGGGTCCCGCGGCCGCCGCGCCGTGGACCGGGGACTTCCGCGCCGCGGGCGTCGTCCGCATTTCTCTCGACGCGCAGACGCTGCACACCGACTTCAACACCTTCGGCAACCCGATGACTCTGCTGCTGCGCGACACGAAGGGAACTTTGGATGTCAATGACGACGACTATGCCTACGCGCTCGGCGGCGAGATGCCGCTCGTCGGCGCGGGCTGGCAGCACTACGACTTCGCGGTGCCGAGCCGCAGCATTGCGCAGGTTCCTCCCGGCTGGAAGGGCGGATGGGCCGGCGACGGCGAGCACTTCCGCCCGGGGGTCTCATGGAGCGACGTGATCGTCGGCGTGGATCGCGTCGAAATCTGGTGGAACGACCCGACCTTTTTCTCGATCTTCCAGATGTGGGAGGTCGGCGTGGACAACCTCGCGATCGAGTGCCGGACCGGCCTCGAACTGGACGCGCCGGTTCCCGGCGTCGCGGGTGCCGCCAACGCCTTCACGCTGCGCAATGCTGACACCGGCGATTTCGTCGGTATCGCCGGATCGCTGACAATCGGAGCGACGCTCGTCTCCTGCGGCGGCGGCCAGTTGGTGCCGAGCGGCCTCGGCGCGCTGGCCGCTCTCGGCGCGGGCTTCGCCGACGGCGCGGGCATCTTCACCGTCATCATGCAAGTTCCTGCCGGCCTCTCCGGCGTCACGGTCAACCTTCAGGCCTTCGACCGGTCCCGCTGCGAACTCTCCGCGGTGCGTGCCGACACCTTCCTTTAGGCAGCGAGTCCCGTCCCGCGCGTTATTCTGGTGGGCCAGCCGCAGACTGCGGTCGGTCCGCTGCCATTTCCGACGATGCCCACGCTCCTCCTGCTCGCCACGCTCCATGCCGCGCCGCTGCTGCAGCAGCCCGCGGAACCCGCCGCAGCCGACTCCCCCGCGCCGCCCCCCCCTACTTGGCGCGGCAGTTTTGTCCCGGCCCCCGCCGACGCCCTGGCGATCGAGATCTGGCCCGAATCGTGGAGCGGGGAATGGCTGCTGCTGGAAGTCGCCCCGCATGGTTCCTTCGTGCATGACGGCCAGGTGATCGCGCGCTTCGACCCGGGTCCGCTGGCGGAAGCGCGCGACCGGGCGGAACGCGAGTTGGATGACGCGCGCACCGACCAGCGGGCCGCCGTCGCGCGCGCGGAACTCGAGTCGCAGGCCGACGCGGAGCGCCTCGCCGCGGCCGTCAGCGCGCTGGCGCGCGCGCGCCGCGCCTTCCAGGGCTGGCGCGAGATCGAATTGGCGATGCGCCGCGAACAGGCGGCGCTGCAGGACCTCTACGCGCAGCACGGCATCGAGGACGCGGAGGACGAACTCGAGCAACTCGAAGCGATGTACGGCGCCGACGAACTGGCCGACGCCACCGAGGAACTCGTGCTGATGCGCAACCGCCGCGATCTCGCGCGCAGCCGCACGCAACTGGACATGGCGCGCCGGCAGCGCGCTTACACCGAGGAGTTCGCATGGGCCGCCGAGGACCAGGAGAAAGAGGAAGCGCTCCAGCGTCAGGAAGCCGGCCTCGAGCGCACGCGCTCGGGTCTCGAACTCGACATGACGGCCCGGCGCGAGCGGCTGGCCCGCGCCGAGCAGGCACTGGCGCGCCAGGAACGCGACCTCGAGCGCCTGCGCGCCGACGCGAAGCATCTCGAGGTGCGCGCGCCGCGCGAAGGGCTGCTGCTGCACGGCGCGGCGCAGGACTACGAGCCGGGGCGCACGCCGCCCCGCCACGCGCGTGGCGATCGCACCACCGTGCGGCGCCCGCTCTTCACGCTTACCGGCGGCACGCGGTTCATCGTCGCGCTCGAAGTCGGCGCGATGGAGCGCGCGGCGCTGGTGCCGGGCGCCGCGGTGGAAGTGCGCTGCCCGGGCCTGCCGGACTTCGTGCGCCCGGGCCGGATGGAAGTCGAAGCCTTCCCGCTCGCGCGCAGCGGCGCGGGCGCCGAGGCGGTCTATGCCGCCGTTGTCACGCTGGACGCGGAACTGCGCGGCATCGCGCCGGGCATGCGCGCAGAAGTCAAACTGGCGCAGCCGTGATCGCCGCGCTGCTGCTCGCGCTCGCGCCGCAGGACGCGGCGCCGCGCCGTGAAGCCGCGGACAACCCGTGCACGCAGGTCGGACGCGAGGAAGCGCTGCGCACCGCGACCGCTTGGCTGATCGCGAACCAGAATCCCGACGGCTCGTGGGGCTCGCACCATTCGCCGCGCCCGATCGAGGTCCTCGCCGACGTACCCGGCAGCCACGATGCCTTCCGCGTCGCGACGACCGGTCTGTGCGCGATGGCGCTGGCGCGCTGCCCGCAGCGCACGCCCGAATCCATCGCCGCGCGCGACCGCGGCATGGACGCGCTGGTCCGCGACTGGGAAGTCAAGCGCGCGAACGGGCTCGAGCACTACAACGTGTGGGCCTTCGGCTACGGGCTGCAGGCGCTCGCCGAGCACCTGCTCGCCGCTCCCGACGACCCGCGCGCCCCGGCGATCCGCGCGGCTTGCGAAGGAATCCTCGGCAAACTCGCGCTCTATCAGTCGCTCGACGGCGGCTGGGGCTACCTCTCGCTCGGCGAAGTGCCGACCTTCCGTCCCAGCGAGACCTCGATGTCCTTCACTACCGCGACGATCCTGGTCGGCATCGCGCGCGCGCGCGCGGCGGGCCTCGCGGCGCCCGAGAAGTTGCTCGCGGAGGCGGTGGATTCGATCGCCCGCTGCGAGACACCCGAGCACGGCTTCGTCTACGGCGAACTCTGGCGCTTGGGCCCGGGCATGGGCGTGAACCGACTGAAGGGTGCGGCCTGCCGCGGTCCCGCCTGCTACGAAGCGCTCGAACTCTTCGGGCGCCCGCCGCGCGGCGGCGAACACGAGGGACCGTGGCGCAACTCGCTTGCCGCGCTGCTCGAAGATCACGCGCGCTTCCAGGTCGCCGGGCTGCGCCGCCCTTGGCCGCACGAGTCGCATTATCAGATCAGCGGGTACTTCTACCTCTACGGCCACTACTACGCGGGCCTGCTGCTCAAGCGCCTCGGCGCGGAGGATCGCGCGCGCTTCGCGCCGCTGCTGGAGCGCGCGGTGCTGATCTGCCGCCAGCCGGACGGCTCGTTCTGGGACTACCCGCTCTACTCCTATCACTCGGCCTACGGCACCGCCTTCGCGTTGCTGACGCTCGCCGAAGTCAATTCTCTCTGACGGGCGTCGCGCTGGCCGCGATCGTCGCCGGCGCAGCGCGTGGGTCAGGCACACCTGCCCGCCCTGTGTGCCGAGCCCGAGCACCACGAGCCAGAACCAGTCCCAGCCCTGCGGCATCACGAAGCCCCCTCCCCCGGGAAGGAACGCGCACCCGGCGGCGAGCGGCAGGCTGAGCAGCGGAAAGCACAGCACGATGGTCATCGGGTGCTCACCCTCGCGGTTCATCAGCCGCACCGTGGTGTACGCGCTCGCGCTCAACATCGCGCAGGCGAGGCCGAAAGCCACGCCATCCCACGACGCGTCGAGGCTCAAGGAGCCGATCAGCGCCACGCCGGCGAGGCCGACGAGCATGGAGAGGACCTGCCGGCCGCCGAAGGACTCGCCGAGGAAGATCAACCCCACCAGCCCGGCCCATAGCGGGGCCGTGTTGTAGACCGTCACGGCCGTGCCCAGCGGGATGCGCGCGATGGACTCGAAGTAGCAGAACAGCGACACGAAGCCGAGCATGCTGCGCAGCACCATGCGCAGCGGCTTCTTTGGCCGTGCCGCCGCGCCCGCGCTGCGCAGCGCCCAGAGTGTCAGAAGCACGCTGATCGCGCTGCGCGCCGCGATCTTCTCCATCGTCGGAATCGCCGGCATCATCTTCGCGGCACCCGCCATTCCCGTGAACGAAGCGGCCGCCGCGATCATCCAGACCGTGCCCGCCGACGGCCGGGCCAATTCAGATCCCGCAGCCGTCGCCCTGCGGCGTCCACCAAGCGTGCGACATCACGGTCGAGGTCCAGAAATGGAACGGCCCGCCGTCGCGCGTCAGCAGAATCGCGCCGCCGATGCCGCCGAAGCGGTCGCGCACGCGCTCCAGCATCTTGCGCAGCGATTCCTCCGGCGCGCCGGCATAGCGGATGCGGTCAGCGAGTCGCGCGGCGAACACCGCGCGCAGGAAAGCCTCGCCGTCGCCGGTGGCGCTGACGGCGGCCAGATCATCCGCGTAGGTGCCGGCGCCGATGATCGGCGAATCGCCGACGCGCCCGGGCAGTTTGCCCATCGTGCCGCCGGTACTGGTGCCGGCCGCAAGTCTGCCGTGCGCGTCACGCGCCACGGCGCCGACCGTTCCGCCCGCGAAGTTGGGAGACCCGGCGCCCGACATCACTTCGCGCCATCTCTGGCGCACGGTGTCGGTGATCATGCTCTCCTCCGGCACCTGCTCGAAGCCGTGTTCCTCCGCCCAGCGCGTCGCCGCGGGTCCGGCGAGCAGCACCTCCGGCTCGTAGAGCATCGCGCGCGCGACGCGGATCGGATTCTTGAAGGAAGCCAGCGCCGCCAGCCCTGCAGCGTCCCGCGTCTCGCCGTCCATCAGGGACACGTCCAGCAACACGCGGCCCTCCCGGGACAGCGCGCAGCCGGTGCCGGCGTTGTAGACCGGATCGTCCTCGAGTACCTCGATCGCGGCGACCACCGCCTCGACCGCGCTACCGCCCGCGGCCAGCACGCGGCCGCCGGCCTGCGCCGACTCTCGGCAGCCTTGCGCGTGGCGTTCGCGGCGCGCCTCCTGCACGTCGCCGGCTCCGCCATGCACAAGAATCAGGGGATGGGACATCGGGGCGGGATTCTATAACCTTTCCAGGACCCGCCCCCAGACGCCTTGGCCCACCGCACCACCGATTTTCTCGTCGCGCCGACCATCCGGATCCACAAAGGCGAAGGCCTGGCTGAGGCGCTGCGCTGCCTGCGCGAATTCGACCCGCGCGTCTTCCTGATCTTCGGCGGCGACGCCGAGGACGTCGCGTGGATGCACGAAACGCTGGAGGAGCAGGCCGGCCATCCCATTCTCTTCTGCGCCGACCTGGAACGCGGCGCGGGTCAGCAGTTCGACGGTCTCACGCCGCTGCCCGACGCGTGGGCGCTGGGCCTGCTCGGGCCCGACGCCGCGTACGCTGCCGGTCACCGCACCGCCGCCGAAGCCGCCGAAGCGCACGTGCGCTGGATCTTCGCGCCGGTCCTCGACCTGCACGCCACCGGCGTTGACGCCTGCAACTCGCCGATCATCGCCAACCGCGCCTTCGGCGGCGGGCCCGAGCGCGTGATCGAGTGCGCGCAGGCCTTCACGCGCGGCATCACCGACGCCGGCGGCATTCCGTGCGGCAAGCACTTCCCCGGTCACGGCGCGTGCCCGCAGGATTCGCACATGGAAGCCGCGATCTCGCTGGCCGAGGACGCGGAGCCGCATCTCGCGCCGTTCAAGGCGCTGCTGCCGATGCTGCCCAGCATCATGGCCGGCCACATCGAATGGCCGCTGCTCGACGAGGAGCCGAAGCCCGCCAGCCGCAGCAAGCGCATCCTGAACATCCTGCGCAAGGACTGGAAGTACAACGGAGTGATCGTCACCGATTCGATGCGCATGACCGGCTACGGCGACGGGCCGCAGGAGGAACTGGCGATCGAGTCGCTGCACGCGGGCTGCGACCTGCTGCTCGATCCCGAGGATCCGGTGGCGCTGGCGATCTCGCTGCGCTTCGCGCTGGAGCGCGGCGACCTCGACCAGCAGCGCGTGTTCGAGGCCGTCGGGCGAGTTGACAAGTTGATCCGGCTGGCGCTGGACACCGACACCGCGCCGCCGAAGCCGCTGGTGCTCGGCGGCGGCGCGCGCGCGCTGCTGCGGCCGCTGCCGGGCGGCTCGGCCGGCAAGGACCATCCGCGGCCCGACATCGCGCTCGAACTCGCGAGCGTACCGGACGCGAACAAGTACCTCGAGGAGTGGGGCGTGGAAGTGTTCCCCGCCACCGCGCCGCCGCCGGACCCGATGCCGGACGCGCTGCTGGTGCTGGCCGGCGCATGCGAAGGTCGCGGCCTGCCGAGCATTCCCGCCAACTGGCTCGAGGCGATCCACAAGCATCAGCCGGTCCTCTACCTCGCGGGCGCGCCGGAGGCCGCGAGTCTGGCGCCGGCGAGCGCGCGCGGCTGGTCCATCCCCGGCCTGTCGCCGGCGCTGCTCGGGATGCTGGTGGCGGCGGGCGAGGAATAGCGAGCGGGCGGGGCGTGGAGCACTCGCTCGTCCTGTGGGATTGGATCGCGATCGGCGCTTATCTCGCCCTGGCGCTCGGCGTCGGCGTCGCGATGACGAAGCGCGCGTCCGCATCCACGCTGGATTTCTTCCTGGCGGGCCGCAAGTTGACATGGTGGCTCGCGGGGACTTCGCTGGTCGCGACCTCCTTCGCCGCCGACACGCCGCTGGTCGTCACCGGCTGGGTGCGCAGCGCCGGCATCTCCTTTAACTGGATCTGGTGGGGAGCCGCAGTCGGCCACTCGCTGGTGGCGATCGTGATCGCGGGATGGTGGCGGCGCGCGGAAGTGATGACCGACGCCGAACTGATCGAACTCCGTTACGCCGGCCGGCCGGCGAAGGCGTTGCGCGGTTTCTACGGCTCCTACCACGCACTGGTCACCAACACTCTGGTGCTGGGATGGGTGTTGACCGCGATGGTCAAGATTTCGCGGGTCGTGCTCGGCCTGAACGATCCCCAGTACGACTGGCTGATCGTCGCGGGTTCGCTGGCGGTCGCGCTGACCTATTCGGTGATGTCCGGCCTGTGGGGCGTGGTGCTGACCGACTTCTTCCAGTTCTGGATCGCGGTCGGCGGCGCGGTGCTGCTGGCGTGGCGCGCGATGGACGAGGTCGGCGGCCTGGAAGGCTGGCGCGCCGCAGCCGCCGCCCTGCCGGCGACCACTACCGAATTCGTGCCCTCAGTCGCCCGCGACGCCGCGACCGGCGCCGCGCGAGTCTGGACCGATCTCGGCTATTGGACGAGCGGCTTCGGCGCCTTTCTGATCTTCGCCGGCGTGCAGGGCTGGCTGAACAAGAACGCCGACGGCGGCGCGTACGCGATGCAGCGCTTCGCCGCGTCGCGCAATGAGAACCACGCCCGCGGCACGATGCTCTGGTTCTCGATCGCGCACTACTGCATACGGCCATGGCCGTGGATCGTGGTAGCCATCTCGTCGTTGGTGTTGATCAACACCGGCGACCTGCCGTTGAAGCCTGACGGCACACCGGACCACGAGACCGCCTATCCGATCATGATGCGCGATTTCCTCGGGCCGGGCCTGTTCGGCCTGATGTGCGCGTCGTTCCTGGCGGCCTTCATGAGCACGGTGGACACGCATTTCAACACCGCGTCGGCCTACGTGGTGAACGACGTGTACCGCCGCTTCCTCAAACCAAAGGCCACGGAGAAGCACTACGTGCTGGTCGGCCGCCTCGCCGAGGTACTGGTCGGCGTGATCGGCGGCTTGATCGCGCTGCGCACCAGCAGCATCTCCGATCTCTACCAGTTCTCGCTGAACCTGCTCGGCGGCCTCGGGCCGGCGATTATCTTCCGCTGGTTCTGGTGGCGCGCGAACGCGTGGACCGAGATCAGCGCGCTCGCGACCTCTACGGTGATGGCGCTGCTGATGCAGAAGAACCTGCTCTTCGGCGAGCACCCGCCGCTGATGATCCCCTACCCGCTGTCCAACGCCGTGGTCGTCGGCTCCGCAGCGTTGGTGTGCCTGACGGTCACGCTGCTGACCGCGCCGCCGGATCGCACCGCGGTCCAGGTCTTTTACGACCGCATCCGGCCGTCGGGCGCCTGGGGCCCGTTCCGCCGCGGCGACGAAATGAACCGCGCGCTGCCGCTGCTGCTCGGCTGGGCCGGCGGGGCCGCGCTGATCTTCGGACTGCTGTTCGGCGCGGGATTGTGGCTGCTCGGGCACGAGTCCTGGGGCTGCTGGCTGGCCGCCGCGGCGGGCGGCGCGGCGCTCTACTGGGCGTGGCCGCGGGCGCTGCACCCTGTTACGCCCATCCGGGGAGGTTGAACCGGGGGGCTTTCCGGCGCATACAATCAACGCACAGATGGCAGAACCGACCACCTCCTACCCGGCTGGCTACGCCGGCACGCAAAGCGTCCCGGTCGCCTACACGGATACTGCAACGCGCCTGGCCTTCCTGCGGAAGGTGTACACACTCTTCGCGGGAGCGGTCATCGTCTGGGCGGGCACGGCGCTCTACGCCGTCACCAACGAAGCGCTGCTGATGCGGCTCTTCGCGATGCTCGGCGCCCACCCGATCATCACGCTCCTTCTGCTGCTTGGGGTGATGTTCCTGCTGCCGCGCGTGGCGACCATGGGCGCGCCGATCAACTACATCGCGCTCGGCGCCTTCGGTGTGATCCAGGGCCTGCTCACGGCACCCTTGATCTTCGTCGCACTTCTTCAGACGGCGGCCCCAGAACTGCAGGGTGCGACCCGCGCTGCGCTGGATGCCGGCAGCCTGGAATCCACCAACGCTCTGCTGCGCGACGGCGTCGGCCTCTTGTCCTCCGCCTTCGGTTTGACGGCGATCGTCTTTGGCGGTCTCTCCGCCTACGCGATCACCACCAAGCGCGACTTCTCCTTCCTGCGGGGCGCCATCTGGATGATCTTCTGGGTCCTGATGGGCATCGGCATCCTCGCGATGTTCGGAGTGGGCAAATCCTTCGTGATGGGCTGGGGATGGTCCGCTGGCTGGGTGCTGCTGATGGGCGGCTTCGTCCTCTATGACACCCAAAACATCATGAAGCAGTATCCGGCGCACATGGCCGCGCTGGCTGCGGCAAAACTGCTCGCGAACTTCGTGATCATGTTCCAGCACATCTTGATGCTGCTGTCGCGCCGCAACTGATCGAACGCGCCTCACCGCCCTCGCCCCCCGCCACCCCCGCCCCGGCCCCGCCGCGGCGGGGGTTTCGCAATCGGGCGATCCCGCGCGGATGAAAAGAGGCCGGTATCCTTGAAGAGCGCCACATGGGGCTCGCTGCCTGCGCTTTCGCCGGAGTTCTGCTCTTCCAGGATCCCGCGGTTCTGCAACCCGGCCCGTGGGCCGTGGTCGCGCCGGTGCCTTGCCCGTCCTCTCCCGGCACCGAAGACGACGAGTTCGGAATCGAGCGGCGCCTGCGCAGGATCGCAGTCGGCGGCGCGTGGCAGGAACTGCGCGAGACCTACGACCTCGGCCGCGGCAAGGACAAGCGCCAACTGCACTGGATCCAGTGCACCGACGAGTACAACGCCCCACCCGCGGGCGCGGCCGGACCGCTCGCGACCCCGGTCTTCGACTTCAACGCGATCTATGGGCTCGGCGCGCCCAAGAACGACCGCGTGTGCGCCTACCTCTATCGCCCTCTCACCACTCCCGAGGCGTGTGAAATCGAGATCGCCTGCGGGAGCGACGACAGCATCCGTCTGTGGCTCAACGGCGAACTGCTGCTCGACCACGCGATCCCGCGCCCGCTGAATCCGGGCGACGAGCGCCTCACGCTGCGCCTGCAGCCCGGGATCAACCACCTGCTGGTCAAGGTCGTCAACGTCGGCGGCGCTTGGAAGTTCCAGATGTCCCAGCCCCAGCGCACGGACCAGGTCCGCATCAACACGGCGATTGACCGCGGCGTGGAGTGGCTGCTCGAGCAGCAGTTGATAGACGGCTCGTGGGCCGAAGTGCAGGGCGAGTACCGCAACGGCACCACCGCGCTCGCCCTCTACACGCTGCTGAAGAGCGGCGTGAATCCGAACCATTCCGCGGTGCTGCAGGCGTTGGCCTACCTGCAGGCCTATCCGGCGGAGAAGACCTACGCCGCGGGTTGTCAACTGATGGCCGCGGCCGCGCTGAAGGACCCGCAGCACCTGTGGTGGGCCGAGGAGACCGCGGGCGACCTGCTGTCATGGCAGGAGCGCGACGGCGGCTGGTCGTACCCGCAGAACCACACCGACATGTCGCTGACGCAGTATGCGGCGCTCGGCTTGCGCTCCGCGCGCGCGCTCGGCATCGAGGTGCCGCCGGAGGTGTGGAACGACATGGCGGAGTTCGCGCTGAACCACCAGCAGTCGTGGCGGTCGCCGGACCGAGCCCCGGAGGGCGGCTTCCGCTACCGCCCCGACACCGGCTTCACCGGCTCGATGACCGCGGCCGGCATCGCGATCCTGCACATCTGCCGCGAGCAACTCGGCGACCGCATCAAGCCGATGATCCGCAGGCAATTGGACGAGTCCATCCTCGCCGGCACGCGCTGGATCGAAAACCATTTCTCGACCCGCGAGAACCCCGGACAGGCCGAGTGGCATCACTACTATCTGTACGGGCTCGAGCGCATCGGCGCGTTCCTCAAGACGGAGCGTTTCGGCGAACGCGACTGGTACTGGGAGGGCGCCGACTGGCTCGTGAGCGCGCAGGGCGGGGCTGGCGAATGGGGCGACGCCTGGGGTTCGTGGCAGCGCAACACCTGCTTCTCGCTGCTGTTCCTGAACCGCGCCACCGCGCGCGTGACCACCCAGCCCGCGAACGAGACTCCCGGCAAGAGCCGGCTCGTCGCCTCCGACGCGAAGGACGAGGTCCGGCTGAAGATCGTGCGCCAGACGCCGTCGGTGTTCTGGGTGGACACCGAGGCCTCCGGCGTCGTCGGCGTGGAATACTGGATTCGCCACGAAGGCGGCGAATGGCAACTCGCGATCGAGAGCGCGGAGCGCCGCTTCGCCGGCCGTTTCTCCTTTCCGCGCCCCGGCGTCTGGGAGGCCTACGCCGAGGCGGTGCGCGCCGACGGCACGCGCACACGCTCCAGCGTCGTGCGCTTCTCGCACGAAGAAGGGATTGACGGCCGCCGCCTCGCCTACGCCAGCGACTCGCGCCGCAACCGAATCCCGCACCAGCAGCCGGTCGTCGCCTGCTCCAGTGAGGATCCGGGCTTCCCCGCCGCGGGCGTCGCGGACAACCGCTTCGATACGCGCTGGGTGTGCATGCGCGACGACCGGCAGCCGTGGATAGAAGTCAGGTTGCGCAAGCCGATCAAGGCGACCGAGATGCGGCTCACGCACTCGCGCACGTGCCGTAAGGAGGCCGAGCGGCAGAACTACAACCCGCGTCCCGTGCGGGTCGAGATCATCTTCAACAAGGACGAAGATCCCGTGGTCCACGATCTGGACCCTGACCCCTACTCCAAGACCGTGATCGTCTTCCCCGAGCAGAAGAAGATCTCGCAGATCCGCATCCGCATCCTCGAGATCACGGGCGGCGCGCTCGGCACCGACTGCGCCGTCGGCTTCAGCGAGATTGAACTACACGAAGGGCGCTGAAGATCAGCCGCCTGCTTCCCACGCGGCCAGGCGCGTGCAGAGCGCGTCGAGATCCGTGGCGCGGATCTGTTGCTCCGTGATCGGGGTTCCGGACCCCCGCAGCACGACCCGCGCACGCCGGCAGACCTGCAGCGTGGCTTCCACCTGGACGCGAACGCGGTGGAGACGATCCGTGTCCACACCGCGCTCCACCAGATTGCTAAGCACCTTGCCGCGGGCCAGTTCAAGCACTGAAATCAGCGCCTCGACCTTCGCCAGCATCTGCACGCGCTGTTCGTCGCGTGCAGGGCCGGGAAGGCCGGAAAACCGGGGAGCGGAGCCGTACATGGGGGCCGGAAACCTCATGCAAGGCTAACCCGCGGTGGGCCGCCCCGTCGCGGGTTTTTCGCCGCCCCTGGGGCGATCAGTAGGCCCGCAGCGCGTCCAGCAGCCGCGATTCCTGCAGGAAGTCCATGCCGGCCACGAGGCCGTCCAGGGTGGCGCCCTGGTGCACGTCGCCGAGGAATCCGAGGCCGAGCACCAGATGCGCGGCGCGCTCCGGTACGCGCTCCTGTTCCAGGCAGGAACGCAGATCCCCGGCCAGCACCTCCAGCGCGTCGTTCGAGCGGGCGTAGGCCAGCGCGCGGGCGCCAGTCCAACGCACTTCCGGATCGGCGTCGGCGACCATCAACCGCGCCAGCGCGAGCGCGGTGCGCTCCGTGCCGGCCACACCCAGCCCCATCACCAGTCCGCGACGCGCTTCCGCGCCGAGATCCGAGGCTTCGGACGCGAGCACGAGGAGTCGCTCCTCGGCCTGTGGAGTGCGCAGCATGCCGAGCGCGGTCGCGAGATATCCCTGCAGCGCAGGGTCTCCTTCGCCCGCCGCGTTCAGCGCCGCGTCGAGCGCCTCGAAGGCCTGTGGATTCCCGAATAGGCCCAGGCCTATGGCTGCGGCGCTGCGCAGCGTCTCGTCGCCGCGCGCGGCCGAGGCCTCGGCGACCTTGATTCCCTGATCCGCGCGCGCGCCCGCCAGCACTACGCCGCGCATGCGCTCGTAGGCGTCCTTGGATCGCGCCAGACCGTTGGCGAGCATCCACGCCGCGCTCGTGCCGTCATCGGTCTCCATGACCGGCTTGATCTTGACAAGTTCCTCCGTCGCGCGGTTGCCGCCGATCCTGCCGATCGCCAGCACGCACAGCGACCGCACGTCCGGATCGTGCGTTGCGCGGGCCTTATCGGCCAGCGCGGGGACGGCAGAGGTGTCGCCGAGACGGCCTAAGGCCTGCGCGGCGGCCCGTGCCAAGTCGCCGTAGGACTCGGCCAGCGCTCCGGTCATGCACTCCGTCGCGCGCGAGTCGCCGAGCGCGCCGAGGGCCTGGAAGATCGCGACACGCAGCGGCACCGAGCCAGCGCCCTCGCGCTTCGCCTGCTCCGCTGCGAGTTCAAGCAGCAGCGTCACGAAATCGCGCGAGCCATGCACGCTCGCGGCGATCACCACCGCTTGCGTCAGCACGGGGTCGGTGGCTTCCCGACTCCCCTCGCGGAGCCCCGAAAAATGCAGTTTGAGCGACGAGCCGGCGCCGGTCCGCCCGCTCAAGCCGAGCCCGATCGCCGCGAAGCCGCGCGCAGCGCTGTCGAGCGCGGTGTTTTCGAAACGCTCGCGCAGCGCCGTTTCGGCCTCCGTGGTGGCGAGCAGGCCGAGGCCCAGGCATGCGGCCTGACGCACCGCGGGCTCCGGATCCGCGAGCGCGGCTTCGAGGAGGCTCTGGCTGGCCGGATAGCCGATGCGTCCGAGCGCGAGCGCCGCGGCTTCGCGCAGCGCGGGATCGCCGGTATAGAGGGCTTCGACGAGCAGCGGCAGCGAAGAGACCAGCAGGTGGTTGCGCTGCATGGACCACGCTTCGCCGCCGTAACGTCCATCCTCGCCAACCGCGCGCGCCGGATAGTCCGGCTCGCCGCGCAGCAGGATTTCGCGCTCGTGCTCGAACCAGAACTCCCAGCCCGAACGCCGGCTGGCGAGACCAAGCACGCCGCTGGCGCGGTATTCGAGATCCGCGCCGAGGACGCGTTCCTGCTCGGGCCCGCGATAGGCGCCCGGAACTTGAGGGATCTCCTGGGCGAGGCCCGAAGAGAGAATCAGCGCGAAAAGGGAGGTGGCGGACATGATGGGACCCGCCCCGCATCTTGCGGGCCAGGCACACAATCAGCGGCTCGGTCCGCCACCCACTTAAGGCAACGCCGAACAGGTCATTCCGTCCCGGACGCGGTCCCCGCGCCCGCTCCGCCTCGCGCTATTGCACCAGGCTGCCGAACACGACCTCGAGGTCCGAGAGCGGCAGGCCGCCCAGGCCGAAGACGTGCCGGTCGTAGAGGTCGGCCTCAACCACCGCAACCCCGCCTACCTGGCTGCGCAGCGCGGTGTGCAGACCTTGCGGTTGGTTGGGCAGCGGCGGCGGGATCTTGTGCTGCGCCAGGATCATCTTGCGCACGCCGTCGGTCCAGTGTTCGACGTAGAGGAGGGGCAGGCCCGCATCGAGTTGCGACGCGTTCACGAACTCGCGCTTCCAGAGGTAATAACCGGCCGGCGGCGCGGTCGGCGAGTGCGGGGTGAAGCCGAGCAGGGGATCGTGCGTGGCGGGATCGTATTCCTGCTCGAGCACGCGATCCGGAATCCACTGGACCTGATTCAGGTCCGGAGTCTCGTTGAGCGACGTCGTCGTCAGGCTCGAAAGCGCCGAGGTGCCGCTTTCATTCAGCACTTCCCATCGGAGCAGCAGGTTGGTCGTGGTTTCGTGATAGAGGTGAATGTCGCCCGTGCCGCGCAGCGAGCGCGCCACGGTGTGCGTGCAGGACTTGCCGGCGATCGTGACCGTCGCGCTCTGCGGATTCCATTCATAATTGCCGTACAGCGCGTTCGGGTGGCCGGTGTGGAGGTCGCGCTGACGGACCAGGTTGAAGGTGCGCGGCTCGTAGAGCGACTGGATCAACGGGTGCGGAGGGATCCACGCTTGGGTTTGGGCGTCCCAGACTTCGATCAGATCCAGCCGCAGTTGTCCTAGGCCATCCGAGTACAGGCGCTCGTGAAACTTGAGCATCCCGCCGAACTCGGAACGGACTTCGTACTCGCGATCCGCGATGACCGCACTGTTCTCTATGTGCGTCAGGTCCGGAGCGCGATTTCTTTGGTTCGGGACGGCACTTCCGCCGCCGGTCGCGCCCGGCGCGCCGGCCGCGGCGTTCTGCTGCCCGCCCTGAACCTGGGACGCGCCAGCCGCGGAGGCTCCGCCCTTGCACGCGAGAGCCGCCATCGGCAGCGCCCCGAGGGCGGCGAGGGCGATTCCACGCGAGAGAGCGGAAAGGCGCATCAGGTGCCTTCCCTCATCGGCGCGCCGTACATCTGGGTGAACACCCGGGCGGCCTCGGACAGACGGTCGGGAGTCACGTCCACGAAGATCAGGCGCGCGCGCATTTCCTGGCGCACGGACTCCGGGATTTCCGCGGCGAGGACCGGGCCGTCCTTGGTCCAGCCGGGCAGATTGGGCACGGCGGGCTGATCCGGCAGGGTCAGCCAAGTGAAGCCGCCGATCACCAGCAGACCTGCGGCCGCCGCGACGAGCCGCGGCCAGCGGAAAACGCGCGTGCGGCGGATTTGGCCGAAGCCCAGTTCCAGCGCGACGCGGTCCCACAGTTCCGGCGGCGCCTGGACTCTGCCGGCGCGAACGAGATCCACCCGCTGCGCCAGTTCAGCCGGCGCGCGCTCGCCCGCGAGCGATCGCAGGGCTGCGATCCACTCGGCAGGGAGTTGTTTGTTGGAGGAGTCGTCGGAGTTCACGTTCAGAGGGGGTCGTCAGATTCGGTCCAGCCGCGGCGCTCCAGGTATTCGCGGAGCGTGGCATGGGCCCGATTCAGGCGGGATTTCACGGTGCCGAGATTCGTGTCCTGAACCTCGGCGATCTCCTCGTAACTCAAGCCTTCGATGTACCGCAGCGTCAGCAGCGCGGCGAAGCGCGGATTGATGTGCGCCAAGGCCTCCTTCACCAGAGCGCGGGCTTCGGTGCGGTGGATGGCTTGCACCGGATCGGAGTGCTCGGGATCGGAGGGGTGCTGCTGTAGCGGCCCATCGCCGTCGCCGGCTGCAAGATGCACCTGGACCGACCCATGCGGGGCGTCGGAGCGCTTGCGGCGGGCGTCAATCGCCGCGTTCACGGCGATGCGGTAGACCCAGGATGAGAACTTGGAGCGGAATCCGAAATCGTGGATTCGGCGCGCCAGAGTCACCATGGTTTCCTGGGCGGCGTCGAGCGCGTCATCGGTGTGGCCGGTGACGCGGAGGCAGACTGTGTAAACCCGGTCTTGGTAAAGAGCGAAAAGTTGGCGATACGCCTCCTCGAACTCCTGACCGCGGCCTCTTTGGCAGGCCTCGACGAGGTCCCGATCAGGATCGGTCAAGTCGGTCGCACACCGTTCGTTGGACGCCCCCCCCGGCTGGGGGGTTCCTGGAAAAGGCAATCCTGGCCGGGCGGATCGGCACCGGGGGAGGGAGCCTCCGGACGCCAGATACCTTCTAGGGCTTTCCGGCCCACCCAGGAAAGGGAAAACCCGCCTGAAACCGTTCTGGGTTCCGCGGCGGGTTGCACCCCTAGGTAGGGTTGACTAGGTAGGCCTGAAGCGTCAGTTGATCAGGGAGGCGATGTCTATTCCGATGACGGAGCCTCCGGTCGAGAGTGCGCAATCGGTCACGCAGACGGCCTGAAGCAGGGAATCGCACCCGGCCGTGGTCACCGTGTAAAGCACCCCAGCACCGCCGATGGCTCCTTGAGCCGATAGTTCCTGGATGCAAACCTGGTTGACGATGACCTCATCCAACGGCGGGTCGAGGCTCGGATCGGCCGGGAAAAGACCGCCCTGGCCTCCGCCTTGCTGGCCGACCTCGCGCCACTCGGTGAGGCCGATCAACGCGGTGTCCTCGAGCCGGATCTCATCGGCGACCTTGATGTCGCCGTCCAGCCGCGCCTCGACCGCGAGCGCGATCTGGTCGAACGACTCGAAGTAGGACAAAGGCGCCATGATGCGCACGCTCGTGACCCAGTAACCGGCGTGCTGCGACGGGAAGGTGCTGCTGCGGTTGACATAGGGCAGGAACTCCGGCACGGTCATGGTGAAGTACTGGCCGGCAGGACCGCCTGAATTTGCGACGTGGAAGAGCACCATGTCCACGGAAGTCTGGTAGTGAGCCCAGACCTGGATCGCCAGATGCGAGTTCGTCGCGTAGCACTCGAGCCGGATCGAGGTGCTCGGCTCGATGTAAACGTCCGGGGTCAGCGGATCGGTCCGTGCAATGATCTCCGTCAGGTCGTTGTAACCGTCATCATCAATGTCGCTTTTGTCGTAAAGGATCGCAAGGCGCTGCTCGATTGCGTTGTCCAGGCCGTCGGCATCGTAGTCCAGATAGGGGACGGGTTCAGAACTGCCGGAGGCCCGTGCCTCGTTGTTCGAAGCGAGGAATCCTGCCGCGACTGCCAGGGAGGCGAGAGCGGCGAGCACCAGGGGGGACCGGCGAAGGTTCATGCGCGAGTGAGCAGGGCCTGAGGGGTTCGGCCAGGATACCAAGGAGCCGCCAGTCGGAGCGGGCGATCTTGATCGCCTTCGTAACCCTCTCTGACTTCTAGGATGGGATTCACGGCCGGTAACGGGAAGCGGGCAAGGCGAGCGACGATATCCTGCTCCGCCCATTCCGGGCGCCGCACCCGTAGCTCAGCCTGGATAGAGCGACAGCCTCCGGAGCTGTAGGTCAGAGGTTCGAATCCTCTCGGGTGCACCATATATCCTTCCCCTCCCTTTACGGCTCGCGAAGGGGCTACGCGAAGAGGAATACCTTCACAGCATCCACGCCTTCGCTCCGCGTGGTTTCTGCACGGAATTGCAGTAGTCTCCCGACTCATTCGCGCCCTGGCGCCCTTCTGGCGTCGGGCGGAGCCTCTCAATGGAAGTCCGGACCTCCGCATTGTGGCGGGCGCTGGCCCTGGCGCCGGCGGCTTGCCTGCCGCTCGCGGCCGCTGGATGCGGTGCGAATCCGCCCGTAGAAGGCCTAGGGATGGGGGAAGACGCCGCGGTGCGCGAGCGGCTGGAACTGGAGCGGGCGGCCAACGATGGCGACGTCGAGGCGCAACTGCTGCTGGCTGCCATTCTTCTCGGCGGAGATGCGACCCAACACCAGCCCGCGGAGGCGGCGCGCTGGTACCGGCTCGCCGCCGAGGGAGGGGATGCGCGTGCGCAATGTGCGCTCGGCGTGCTGTACGAAGATGGCATCGGCGTTGTGCAAAGCGACTCCGAGGCGGCAGCTTGGTACACGCTGGCCGCGGAGCAGGGTCACGCCGCCGCACGCAACAAGCTTGGCGTGATGCTTCTTGCAGGACGTGGTGTGCCGCGCGACGCCGCGCGAGCGCACGAATGGCTGCGCCTGGCCGCGCGCCAGGGCGTGGCCGAGTCGCAACTTGCGCTCGGTCTTCTCTACGTGCGGGGTGAGGGCGTGGCGCAGGACCACCGGCTCGCCGCGACCTATCTGCGGCAGGCAGCCGACCAAGGCAGCGTCGCGCCGGGCAGCACGTAGATCTGGTTTTGAAGGTTGTAGGTGTTGTTCGCGGTCCAGGTCGTGGAGACAGCGATGTCGCTGCTCACCATGATTTCCGCGTCTTGTTGGGCTGCGCCTGCGTGGGAGGCGGCCGCGGCGGCCACACCCAGCGACAGGAACGTCTTGGCGATGCACTTCAAGGGATCGTCTCCTAGGGAAATGAGGGTTGGATGCACGGACCAAGCAGGAGGCAATCTCCACGTCTCCAGTCCGTGACGCGAAAGAGAATAGGATTCAATTGTCAGGGAAGCGTGAGGACGCCGCGATAATCGCGTGGTACTGCCGCGTGAAGAAAAGATGGGGGCCGCCGTAAGGGCGCGCCGGCTTGGCTATTCTGCCGCGCCGATCACGAGCACGGCGGGCACCGCGCCACGACCCGGAAACGGCGCGCGCGCGGCGCAGGATGCATACTGGGCCTCGGAGTTGCGGCGCAAGCCGCCCAGCACCGTGCGGAAGCCGGCTTCGCGGTGGGAGCACCTGTCCGGGATGCCGTCGAGATCGGCGCCGAACTGGCGGATCACCAGCGTGCCGACGAAGGTCCCATGCGAGTCGTGCACCGGCTCGAAGAGGTCATAGCCCGCAAGCCAGTGGAAATCCGCGCTATCGCTGTAGATCCAGGTGACGGGTCGGCCGACCTCGTCCAGGTCGGTGAGCATGCGCAGGCGAAGCGCGTAGGTGCTGAAGGGGAACGGCAGGTCGCTCTCGAAGTCAACGCTGATGCTGGTCATCAGCGCGCAGGGCAGGCCGGAGGCGACGGAATTCTCGTCCGCGCAGTGTGCGAGGTAGGTGCCGGACACGGGCGCGACCCGCTCGTAGCGGTTGGCAGGATAATCGAGGTAGCGCGGAAAATCGGATTCGCAGTGCTTGATCGCCGCGAGGTCGGCGGCCATGAAGAGCGCGCCCATCACGACGTCGCGCTCGCCGTCGTGCGCGGGCCAGCAATCTTCAGGCAACGTCCAGGGATCGCCGATCAGGAAACCGTCGCGCTCGTCATCGTCGTCCGGATCCCACTTCGGCGACACGAAGTCGCGAATGTCAAGAAGTTCCGCGACCTGCGGCCAGTGCGCCGGGGCAACCTGCGCGCGCGACTCCTTCAGCAGGCTCTCGATCTGCGCGCGCGCCATCTCGACAGAGCCGGCGCGCGCGGCGACGGCGGCGCGAGCAAGCAGGTCGCCGAGCATCAACGCGGGGTTGCCGGAGGCGGCGTCGGCCGGCGCGAGCGGCTCGTTGGCCAGCCGGAGCAGCAGGTCTTCGAAACGGGCGCCGGACAGCGGATTGCCGGCGCGATCCTTGCGCGGCAGACGCCAGGCGTCGGGAAAGGCCGCGCGGACTCGCTCCGCGCTCACGTTCTGCGGTTCGCAGCCGGACGCTGCGGGTGCGGCGTTCTGGGCAAGCAGGAGGGAGAGCAGCACGAGTCGCCCCAGGATACGCAGGTCGGCACGGCGCGATGGCGGATCTAGGATGCACCCCGAACCATGAAGACAATCCCTCTCGGACTCGCTGCGGCGGCGGCGCTTCTCGCCTCCTGCCAGATCGCGCGCTCCGGCGGCGCCGCAACGCGCGTGCTGTGGAACGGAGGCCCGCTCACGGGTTGGAAAATGGCCGGGCCGGGCGAGTTCGTGGTGGAGGACGGCGCGATCCGCGCCTCCGGCGGGATGGGCTTGCTGTGGTACGCGGCGGAGGAGTGCGGCGACTTCCGGCTGGAACTGGAATGGAAAGTCGAGGAGACTTCCGACAACTCGGGCGTCTTCGTGCGCTTTCCGGATCCTGGAGGCGATCCGTGGGTCGCGGTGAACCAGGGTTACGAGATCCAGATCTGCGACACGGGCGGGCCGGAGTCGCGGACGGGCGCGGTCTATTCCTTCTGCCCCTCCTCGCACGTGCCGACCCGTCCGGCCGGCGAGTGGAACCAGTACGCGATCACCGTGACCGGTCAGGACTACGTGGTGCAGGTCAACGGCGAAACAGTCAATCGTTTCCAGGGCTTCCGCGGCACGCGCGGATTCGTCGGCCTGCAGAACCACGACGACGGCTCGCCGGTGCGGTTCCGCAACCTCCGAATCACGCGGTTGTAACGCGATTCCTCGCTTAGAGTGGTAGGAATGTTCATCCCCTGCCTCCTCCTCCTTGCGACGCCCGCGCAGCAACCGGCGCAGTCCTCCCAGCGTCTCGAAGTCCGGCCGGAGGGCGCCTTCTGGATCGCAGCCTCCGGGAACGGCCCCGCGCCGCACAGCCTGAGCGGCCCGGCGAGCGTGCAGACCGCTCCGCGCTGGGAGAACAACCACGCCGGGCTGGCGTGGATCGGCATGAGCGCGGCGGCGGGCGACAACGGCGCGCTGCTCGCGGGCGGCAAGGAACTCAACAACGAGGCTGCGAGTTTTTACGCCGGCGGATCGGGCATCCCGCTCTTCAGCGTCGGCCTCCTCGGCGCGGAGAAGGTGCGCGTGGCCGCGTCGGCGCGCTCGCCGCTGGCCGCGACCCTCGTGCACACTTCCGTGGCCGCGAACAACTACCAGGCGACCGCGTCCGCCTACGACACGACCGGCTCGGGCACGCCGCTGTGGACCCATGTCTTCCCGGCGGGAGGCGGCGTGATCGCGGGCGAAGTGATGGTGAACGAAAGCGGCACGCGCGTGGTGGCGGTCTCCGGCTCGGTTCTGGCTGCGGTCAACATGATCCGCGTGTTCGACGCGGCCGGCGCGTTGCTGACCTCGGTGGACTCGCCGACCGCCGCCTACGTCCGCCAAGCGCGCTTGAGCGCCGACGGCGGGCGGCTCTACCTCGGCCTTTACAACGGCACCGTGCAGATCTGGAACACCGTGTCGGGCGCGCTGCTGCTGACCTGGAACATCGGCTCGACCTTCGACTCGCACTCGCTGTCCGGCGACGGCGCGACCTTCGCCTACGGCGACTTCGGCGGCCTGCACGTCGTGCGCGAGACCTCGCCCGGCGCGTGGAACCAGATCGCCTTTCTGCCGGTGAGCGCGGGCGGGCAGTATCTCGCGACCGCCGATCTCGACGCGGACGGCTCGCACGCGGCCTTCCAGCAGCAGCGCTACACGCCGGCTTACGACCACATCGAGGTTGGACTCTTCGACGTTGCGGCCAACGCGGCGGTGTGGAGCGGCGCGCACAACGCGCCGGGCACGATCTGGCAACTCGTCTGCTCCGGCGTGCAGATTTCCGAGGACGGAAGTGAAGTGGTCGGCTGCTCATGGGGCGACTCGCTCAACGCAACGCCGGAAGTGTTCGGTTACGACGCGGCGGGCAATCTCGCGATGAGTCTCCACACGCCCGGCTCGGCTTTCGCGCTGGCGCTGGACGAGGACGGCGACGTCGCTATCGTCGGCACCAAGGCGGTGCATGCCAACGTCTCCGGCAACGGCGGCTCGTTGTTCTGCATCGAGCCCTACGAGCCGACGCTGCGCCTGCTCGGCGTGCCGCAACTCGGCGGGACGCTGACGCTGACCACCCCCGACGGCGCGAACAGCGCGGGCTTCGGCTTCTGCGCGCAACTGGGAGCGAGCAGCACGCCGTACGGCACGATGGAGGTATTGTTGAGTTCGCTGATCGCGAGCCTCGGCCCGGTGCCGGTGCCGCCCGGCGGTCTCGTGCTGAACTTGAGCGTGCCGGTCAGCCCGGCGCTCGCCGGAATCGCCGTGCACGTTCAGGGGGTGCGCTTCGCCGCGGGCGGGACGATCACCAACAAGGTGTCGCTGCGCATCCTTCCGTAGCCTGGAAGCGCCGCCCTAGCATCGGCGGGGCATGAGTCCGACCCCCCCCGCCGCGCTGCGTGCGCGGCTCTCGGCGATGATGTTCCTCCAGTACGCGATCTGGGGAGCGTGGCTGCCGCTGCTCTATCCCTTCCTGGTGTGGCGCGGCTTCACATCCGGCCAGATCTCGGCGGCTTTCGCGCTGGGCGCGGTCGGCGCGATCATCGGACCTTTCATCGCGGGGCAGATCGCGGATCGCCGGTTCGCAACCGAGAAATTCCTGGCCTTGAGCCACTTAGCGGGCGCAGTGTTGGTGTGGTTCCTGGCCGGAGTGGCAGAGCCGAATGCCTTCTTGATCATTTCCTTCCTCTATGGCCTGATCTATGCGCCGACGCTGGCGCTGACCAATTCGCTGGCCTTCCACCACCTGACGGACCGCGACAAGGAATTCGGGCCGATCCGCCTGTGGGGCACGATCGGCTGGATCGTGGTCGGCATCGCGATGGGCCAGTGGCTCGCGAGCGCGCACTCCCCCGCCGGCGCCAGCGGCGCGGAACTGGAGGCGGCGTGGAACGCGGGGCGTTCCGACGCCTTCAAGTTGTCGGCGGTGCTCGGCGCGCTGATGGGCGCCTACTGCCTGTCGCTGCCGCACACGCCGCCGACGCGCGATGCCGGAAAGCGCAACGCGACGCTCGAGGCGCTCGGCGAGGTGCGCCGGCAGCCGCTGCTGACGCTGTTCCTGCTTGCGGTGCCGATTTCGGTGATTCACCAGTTCTACTTCGTACACACGAGCGGCTTCCTGTCGGCGATCCAGGCCGGCGATGCGGCGGCGCAGGGGCTGGCGGAGAAGATCAACCGCGTGTTCGGCGTCGGTGGCGGCGGCCTGATGACGATCGGGCAGATCACCGAGATCGGCGTGCTCGCGCTGATCCCTTTGGTCGCGAAGCGCTGGTCGCGCAAGACGTTGTTGGCGCTCGGCATCGCGGCTTACGCAGCGCGGATGGCGCTGTTCGCGTACACCACGTCGCTGCCGGCGATCATGGCGGGCGTGGCGCTGCACGGTCTGTGCTTCGGCTGCTTCATCTTCGTGGCCTTCATGGTCGTGGACGAGGAGACGACCGCCGACGTGCGCGCCAGCGCGCAGAATCTCTTCAACCTCGTGACCATTGGGCTAGGCATCGTCGTGGGCTCGTGGTTCGCCACCAGCGTGGTCGGCGAGTGGGCCGGCGGCGACTACCGGAAATTGTTCTCCATTCCGATGTGGATGGCGCTGGCCTGCTTGCTGATTCTTCTCGCGGCCTATCCATCGAGGCGCAAGGCGTGACGCAGCCGCTCCGCATCGGTTTCATCGGCGGCGGGTTCATCACTCGCTTCCACCTCCAGTCGCTGGTCGAGGTGCGCGACGTCGAGGTCGCGGGCGTCGCGAGCCGCACGAAGTCAAGTGCGGCGGAGGCGGCGGCGCTCGCGCGTTCGTTGGGCGTAGGGGCCGCGGCGCGTGCCTACGACTCGGACGCGCACCTCGCCGCCGATCCCGCGGTGGACGCGCTGTGGATCTGCGCGCCGAACGACGCGCGCGTCGCGGTGATGCGCGCGGTGGCCCAAGGCGCGAAGCGCCGTCCCAAGGATTTGCCTCTTCTCGGCATCTGCCTGGAGAAGCCGCTCGCGCGCTCGCTCGGCGAGGCGCTCGAGGTGGCCGCAATTGCGCAAGAAATCGGCGCGCCGACCGGCTACCTGGAGGACATGCTGTGGGCGCCGGCGCTGGTGCGCGGCAAGGAAGTGCTGTGGCGGCGAGGCGCGGCGTCGTCGGGCCGCCCGTACCTGGCGCGCGCAGCGGAAGAGCACGCGGGCCCGCACTCGGCGTGGTTCTGGCAACCGGAAGTCGCCGGCGGCGGAGCGCTGCTTGACATGATGTGCCACTCGATCGAGGCCGCGCGCTGGCTGCTGACCGAGCCGGGCGCGCCGCGCGCCTCGCTGACGCCGGTCGAAGTCAGCGCGACGGTCGCGAACCTGAAGTGGACGCAGCCGAAGTACGCGGCGCAACTCGCCGCGCGCTTCCCCGGCAAGGTGGACTGGTCCGAGCGCCACAGCGAAGACTTCGCGCGCGCGACGGTGGTCTGGCGCACGCGCGAAGGCCAGACGCTGCTGACCGAGACGACTTCGTCGTGGTGTTACGTCGGCGCGGGCCTGCGCCACACCTTCGCGCTGCTCGGGCCCGAGTACTCGCTCGACGTGGACATGGCCGACACCGGCGTGCACGTCTTCTTCTCGCGCAACGTCACCGGCGCGGCCGGCGAGGATCTCGTCGAGAAGCAGAACGCCGAGCAGGGCCTGATGCCGATCTCCCCCAACGAACCCGCGCACTACGGCTACTCCGGCGAGAACCGCCACTTCGCGCGCGCGTTTTCCCGCGGCGAGCGTCCGGATCTGACGATCGAGGATGGCGTCGAAGTCATGCGCATCCTGATGGCCGCCTACAAATCCGCCGCCGAGCGGCGTTCGGTGGACCCAGCCGACCCCTCGCTGGCTTCCTGGCACCGGTGAGCGACCACGTGGCAGCCGCGTCTCTGCACCTCGCCCATTGGACAGAGGACCAGTCCATCCCGGACCGCCTGCCCCTGCTGGACCGATGGCTGGAGTCGCGACGCGCCGCGCAGCCGCTGCGCGGCGTCACGGTTCTGTTCATCCAGCATCAACTCGGCAACCAGGTCCCGCAGGCGCGCGCGATGCTCGAACTCGGCGTCGCGCCCGAGGACTTCTGGTGGCTTGACATTCCCTACACCTCGAACGCTGCGGTGCGGGAACGACTGGTCGCGCTCGGCATTCCACGCTCGAACTTCTTTCCCGGCGAGTACCGCACGCTCCAGCCTTACGCGCCCTATCAGCGCAAGCGGACGCAGGCCGCGCTGCGCTTCCTGCTGCGAAGCACTCGCGGCAAACTGCTGGTGCTCGACGACGGCTCGTATTTTCTCGAGGCGATGTCCTGCCAACCGGAACACCCGCCCGATCTCGCGATCGTCGAGCAGACGACACGCGGGTTCATCAAGATCGAGGAGAACCCGGCTATCCGCATGGTGTCGGAGAAGGTGCCGCTGGTCAACGTCGCGCGCTCGGCGCCGAAAACAGTGCTCGAACCGCCGTTCATCGGCCGCGCGGTGTGCGACGCGCTGGGACGAAGGCTCGGCGCGACCTGGAAGCCGGGACCGCACGAACGCTGCCTGATCCTCGGTTACGGTGCGATCGGCCGACAGGTCGCCCGCTTCTGCAGGGGGCTCGGCTACGACCCGCGCAACGTGACCGTGCACGATGCGCTGCCCGACCGTGTCCGCCTCGCACTCGACGACGGTTTCCCCGCCTGGGACCGCGCGGATCTCTCCACCCGCTTCCGTCTCGTCATCGGCTGCTCCGGCCGCGCGTCTTTCCTGCTCGATGATTACGTCTTCCTGGAGGACGGGGCGGTGCTCGGCAGCGCATCCTCCGGATCGGTCGAACTGTCGCGGGAGGATTTCATCGAACTCGCCGACCGCAGCGAGAAAGACGACGTCTGGATCGAGCACGATGGCCTCGACGAATCGAACGTCCACTGCGACCTACGTTTCCATTTCCGGGACCGCGAGGCGCGCTTTCTCAACGCCGGCTTCCCGCTCAATTTCGACGGCCGCGTGAACTGCGTGCCGATGCATTACATCCAGCCGACCCCCACCATGATGGTCGCCGCCGCGGTGCAAGCCGTCGCCGCGACCGGCCGCGGCGAGCAACAACTCGATCCTGACTTCTGCGCATGGCTGGACCGCGAGTTCCGCGCGCTGCTCGGCGAGGAAGCAGACATATTGACCGCTTCCACCTCGGGCTCCGGCAGGCGTCAAGCATCCTGACACCTGCCGGAGGAGCGGTTCCCGGCCCTGGTTCCGACGCTAGGATCGAGGAGACCCCGGCCTTTCCATGACTACGCTTCGGACCTGCGCAGGTTGCGGCGCGCCGGCACCCGCCGACGCCGTCGAGTTGTGCGAGGCTTGCCGCGGCCGCGCCGAGGAGTGGCTCGCTCCGGAACGGCGCATCATCGGAGGCGTGGAACTGCGCCGACTGATCGGTGCCGGCGCGACGGGCTTCGTGTTCGAGGCTTGGCAGGCGGATCTGGCCCGGCCCGTCGCCGTGAAGATCCTGCCGGGGGCTGCCGCCGACCCGCACCGCGCCGCGCGCTTCCTGCGCGAAGCCCGGATCGCCGCCGGCCTGCGGCACCCGGGCATCGTGACGGTGCACGACTGCGGGCGCGCAGGAGACGCTTCCTTCCTGATGATGGAATGGATCGAGGGACTGCTCGCCTGACTCGGCACGATCCGCATGTCCTCCGCCGCTGCGGCGGCGGGAAGGCAGGATCTGAATTCGTAAACCGGCGTTGACGCTCCTCGCTGGCCGGTGCAGCCCGATGGCGGGCAATGAAAACCGTCAGGAGGTTCAATCATGACAAGATACAAAGGATCCGTGACAGTGATGATCCCCTTTCCAAGAAGTTGTGAGGATGGGAACCACGCAGAACTTCCCGTGCTCCAGCGATGGTTGAACCTCGCGAGTGACACAGCGAAGATTCAGGCCGACTCCTTTTGCCGTTCCAAAGGAAAGTGCGACGGGAAATTCACCGAGCAAGCCCGCGAGTGCCGAACGCTTCCCGGCAACACACACGCATGGCTCATCATCGTGAGCCGCGTGACCTACGACTCCACGACGCGGAAGGTGAGTGAAGCCCAGAACGACTCCCATTCGAAATCAGCCGCGCGCGGGCGCGTCATGTGAATCAAACGGAGCATGAAAAGCCCCGGCTGGCCGATCGGCACCCAGCATCTGCCCTCGGCATCGGTCCAGGTCTCGCCTGCAAGAATTTCGCCGTTGCCGGGAACGTCCCAGCCGAGGCGCGCGCCGGGCAACGGCGCGCCGCGGAACAGCACCTGCACCTGCAGCGCCTGGCCAGCGCGCACGGCCAGAGGATCCGCAAGCGGCACGATCTCCAGCGTCTGGCCGACCGGCTTGGTGAAGGAAACGCCGTCCACGCCCTCGCCGACTGCGATCAGCGTCTTCACCGAGCGCGAGTATTGCTCCGTCGAAGGCTGATCCATCTCGCCCGCATCCATGCGCGCGGCGAGCACCTGCGGCAGTCCGTCGTGCAGCAGGTAATCGTTGAACTTTATGGCGTCGAGTTCGAGGCGGCTCGGCTGCGTCTGCACTGCCAGAACCCACGCCCCCGGCGCGTCCGGAGTGAAGGTGGCAAGCGTGCGCTCCTCCGCCTCGCGCCGCTCCAGCGCTACCGGCGCCTCGCGCCCGCCCGGCCCGAGCGCGCGCGGCGCCAGCCGCTCGGGCTTGACCGCGCTCTCGCTGCGCGGGAAATCCATTCCCACCGCAATTTCAACGGTGAGAGGCGCCCCCGCCGTGGCGCGGCCTGCCGGCGGCACCAGCCAGAAGTCGTGCGCCAGCAGCGCGCCGCCGAGGGACAGGATCAGGACGGAAAGGAGAAGCCTCGCTCGCATGCTCCCATGCTAGGCTGGCAACCCTGCCATGGCATCCACCCGCCGCACTTTCCTGAAGACGACTGTCGCCGCCGGCGCAGCAGCGGCGATCACCCCCTCCCTCTCCGCCGCCGCCTACCGCCGCGTTCCCGGCGCCGCCGAGCGCGTGCGCATCGGCGTGATCGGACCGGGCGGCATGGGCACCGGCCACGTCGTCTCCTTCTGCGACTTCCACAAGTCGGGACGCTTCCCGGTGGACCTCGTCGCGCTTTCCGACGTGGCGATCCCGCACATGGAGCGGGCCAAGCACGAGGCAGACCAGCGCCAGACCAACGTCCCGATCGGCCTGCACCAGGACTACCGCGCGCTGCTCGACCGCAAGGACGTGGATGGCGTCGTCAACGCCACGCCCGAGCACTGGCACGCGAAGATCGGCATTGACGCGATCCAGGCCGGCAAGGACGTCTACGGCGAGAAGCCGATGACCTTGACAATCGAGGAGGCCTTCGCCGTCAAGGCCGCGGTGGACGCGAGCAAGCAGATCTTCCAGGTAGGCACGCAGAAGATGGCGCTGTCCAAGTACCGCGCCGCGCGCGAGATGATCAAGGCCGGCAAGATCGGCAAGCCGCTGTGGTCGCAGACGGGCTACTGCCGCAACACGCCGACCGGCGAGTGGAACTACTACGCGATCGAGCCCGACCTCCAACCCGGCGTCAACCTCGACTGGAAGATGTGGTGCGGGCCGAAGGGCGAGCGCCCGTGGGATCCGCTGATCTTCCATCGCTGGCGCCGCTACAAGGACTTCTCCACCGGCATCATCGGCGACCTGTTGGTGCACGAAATGACGCCGCTGATGTACGCGCTCGACGCCGACTACCCGGTGCGCGTTCACTGCGCCGGCTCGCACATGATTGATCTGGACATGGAGAACCACGACCAGATCCTGATCACGGCGATGTTCCCGGACGGCCACGCGATGATCGTTGCGGGCAACACCAACAACGAGCAGGCGTTCACCAACATGATCCGCGGCCAGAAGGGCACGATCTATCTCGGCGGCAAGGACGCCGAACTGCGTCCCGAGCGCCCCTTCGTGGACGACGTTGAGCCCGAGAAGTCGGATCTGCCGGACGTTGCGGACCAGGACGAACTGCGCCTCAACTGGCTGGCCTGCATCCAGTCGCGCGAGCCCAACTTCTCGCAGGTCGAGTTCGCGACCAAGATGATGGTGGTGGTGGACCTCGCCACGCGCTCGGCGTGGGACGGCCGCGCCTGGGTCTTCGACCCGGGCACGCACAAGATCTCGCCGGCCTGATCACCGCAGCGGCAGGCGCCATGCCGAGAGCGGCAGAAACAGCGCGGCTAACATTCCGTGGTGATCGAAGAATCCGGCTGGATCGATGGCGGGTGGCGGACGCAGCACGAGGAGTGCTGCCGCGTCGGTCGCGACGGCTCCGGCCTGGACGTGGTGCTGATCGGCGATTCGCTGGTTCAAGGCTGGGGCGGCCCGGGCCGATCGGTGGCAGCGCCGGGCGCCGCGCACTGGGAGGAGATTTTCGGCGGACGCCGCGCCGGCAACCTCGGCATCGCGGGCGACCGCGTCAAGCATGTGCTGTGGCGGCTCGACCACGGCGCGCTCGACGGCCTCGATCCGCGCTTCGTGCTGCTGCACGTCGGCACCAACGATCTCGCCGATGGTCTGTCGCCCTCCGAGACCGCAGAGGGGGTGCTCGCAGTCGCACGCGAGATCCGCGCGCGCGCGCCCGGCGCGCGGCTGCTGCTGCACGGGCTCCTGCCGCGCGGCGCGGACGAATCCGACCCGCTGCAGGCAGCGGTCCGCGCCACCAACTCCCTGCTGGCGCAGCGCGTCGCGGAACTGGGGCCCGGCGCCGAGGTTCTCGATCCAGCAGCGACGTTCACAGATGCTGCCGGCGCGCTGCGCGCGGATCTCTATGACGCCGACACTCTGCATCTCTCCCCGGCCGGCTACGCGGCGTGGGGCCGCGCGCTCGCGCCGAAATTGGGAAAGATTCCACCGGCCTTCGCCGACGGCGCCACTCACTCCTTCGAGCCGGCCTGGATCACCGTGGAGCGGCAAGCGGGCCTGATCCTGGCAGGCGCGCTCGCCGTCGCGGCGGCAGTCGCGATCGGCTTCGGCGCGGCGTCCGGGCGACTGGACAACCCGCTCCCGGCGCTGCTCGTGGGCGCATGGGTTGTGATGACCGGCGCGGCGCTCTTCCTTGCCTCGCGCTGGCCCAGTTGGGAATACCGCGTTGCCGGATACCGCGTGTACCCGGACCGCGTCGAAGTCTGGCGCGGCCTGTTGTGGCGCAAGGCCGAGAGCGTGCCGACTTCGCGCGTGCAGTACACCGACGTGCAGCAGGGGCCGCTGCAGCGCAGGCACGGCATCGCGACGCTGGTTGTGCATACGGCTGGCACCGCCGGAGCCGAGGTCGAAGTGCCCGGGCTCCTGCACGCGCGCGCGATCGAACTGCGGGACTGGCTGGTGAGCCAGTCGTCCGATGACGCGGTCTGAAGCGTCGGCCGCGGGCCGGTTGCACCCGGCGACGCTGCTCTTCCGGATCATCCGCCACGCGCGCGGCCTGCTGCTGCCCGCGATCGCGGTGCTGCTCTTTTCGCGGGGCGAGCGCTGGCAGATCTGGCTGGCGGTGCTGTTCGTCCCGCTGGTCCTGTTCGATTTCTTTCAATATTTTACCCTGCGCTGGCGCTACGAAGACGAGGAACTGGTGCTGAACGAGGGCTGGCTGTTCAAGCGCGTGCGGCACATTCCCTATACGCGCGTGCAGAACGTTGATCTCAAGCAGGGGGTGCTCCACCGCGCGCTACGCGTCGCCGAAGTCAAGATCGAGACGGCGGGCGGCGGCGCGGAGGAGGCGGTGTTGAGCGTCATCGGCCTCGATCGCTACGAGGAACTGCGCGCGCGGATCTTCGCCGGGCGCGCCGCGTCCGGCGCGAACCCGGCGCTGCCTGCCGCAGCGCCGGTCGAGACGCTGCTGGAACTCGGGCCGGAGGACCTGATCTATCTTGCGATGAATCCCACGCGCGGCCTCGCGATCGCCGCAGTGGTCTGGGGCTTCCTGTGGGAGTTCGACGTGCTCGATAGCCTTGACCTCGACTCGCTGATCGAGAACCGGTTCGATAGCGGCGGCGTGGTAGCCATCGTGATGCTGGCGGCGATCGGCCTGCTCGCGGCAGTCTTCCTGGTGTTCGTGCTCTCGCTGGCAGGGACCTTCCTTGCATTGTGGAACTTCCGACTCGAGCAGGAGGGGGACGTGTTCCGCATCCGGCGCGGTCTCCTGACACGACAGGTCGCAAGCATCCCGCGCCGCAGGATCCAACTTGTGACGATCAAGGAATCGTGGATCCATCGCCTGCTCGGCCGCGCGCGCGTGCTCGTCGGAACGGCGGGCGGTGACGCGACCGGCGAGTCCGGCAAAGCCGACAGCGGCGCGCAGTTCGCGCCGATCCTGCCGGTCGCGGCAGTCGGCCCGCTGCTGCAACGGATCCGCGGCGACCTCGACCTGGAGCCGGTGGAATGGCAGCCGCTCGCGCCGCACGCGACCCGGCGCATGGTGATCGCCTACCTGCTCCCGGTGCTGGCAGTCGGCGCGCTGCTGATCCTTATTTTCGAGTGGCCGGGGGTGCTCGCTACCGGTTTCTTCGCACTATTCCACGTCGTGTACGCGATGCTCGACGCGCGGCGCTCCGGCTGGTCGCGCACGCAGTGGGGAATCGCGTGGCGCAGCGGCGCGTTCAGCCGCGCGACCACCGTCACCTTCGACGACAAGGTGCAGACTGCGGCCGTGATCCGCAGTCCCTTCGATCGCCGTCACGGGCACGCCACGCTGCACGTGGACACGGCCGGCGGAGGAAAAACCGGCCACCGGCTGCGCATTCGCTATCTCCCGCACGAGACAGCCGATCTGCTGCGGCGGCGACTCGTGGACGCGGCGGCCACTACGCGCTTCCGCTGGTAGCGGATCATCGTGGGAGCGAGCCGACGAGAGGAAGCGGTCGCATGCCAGCACAACGGCACGCGCCCGCGGCGGTTCACTCGGCGTTGCTCGCGTGTGCGTCCGGCGTGGGCTCCGTGGTGCCGGTGTCGAGGATGACCTCCCACGCGCCGTCGGGGGTGCGCCGCCACAGCGTGAGGTATGCGCCGCGCGCCAGGACTTGGCTGCCGCCCGCGAACTCCCATCGCCCGCGCGCGGCAGCGGCTTTGAGGAAAGTGCGGTCCGCGGCGAGCAGTTCTCGCTCCGCGGAGGCTCGATCCCGCGCAAGCAGCGAGCGCCTACGATCTCGACGGGAAACAGTTCATGCTCGGCGAAGGATTCAGGAGGGGGAAAATCAGCGACCAGATAGTAGGCCAGAGGCGTGTGCCCGCTCAGCAAGTGGGCACACCCGATGGCTAGAACGATGGCAAGGACGACGGCGCGAGCCATGCCGGAGACATCGTAGCCGTCATCTGGCGACCCGATACTGGGCGCGTGGCGGAGGTCCGGCTGGCGCTCGACGCGATGCGCACGCGCTTCGAGTGCGTGCTGCACGGGGCGGACGCGGCGCGGTTGCGTGCGGCCGGCGAGGAGGCGTTGCGCGAGATCCGCGCGGCGGAGGCAGAACTGTCATTCTTCCGCAACGATTCGGCGCTCACGCGCATGAACCGCGAAGCCGCCGCCGGCTGGACCCGCGTTCCGGAGCGGATGTTCCGGATGCTGCAGTCGTGCCGGGCGGTGTATGCGGCGAGCGACGGCTCCTTCGACCCGGGATTCCGCGCGGCACCGGCGGTCGGATTCGCGGCGGTGGAACTCGATGCGGCGCGCCGCGCGGTGCGCTACGCCGACCCGCGCCTCGCGCTTGACTTCGGCGCGATCGGCAAAGGCGAGGCGCTCGACCGCGCCGCGGCGGTGCTGCGCGAGAATGGCGTGGAGTCTGCACTGCTCCACGGCGGTACCAGCAGCGTGTTGGCGATCGGCGCGCCGCCCGACACGCTCGGTTGGCAAGTCGGCATCGGCGACCTTGCCTGTGTGCTGCTGCGCGACGCAGCACTGGGTGTTTCCGGCAATGCGCGCTCCCACATCTTCGACCCGCGCAGCGGCGCTGCCGCCGCAGGTGCGACACGCCTCGCCGCCGTCGTCGCCAGGTCGGCTGCGGCCGCCGACGCCGCCTCGACCGCGCTCCTGGTTCTCGGCCGCGACGAATTCGAGTTCCGGCGCTACCCTGAAGAACCCTTCATCGTTCCATGAACCAGACCGTCCGCGGCTTTGCCTGTGCGGCGGCGTCCGCTTCACCGCGGCGCAGCCCTTCCTGCGCGCCAGCCATTGCCATTGCTCGCGCTGCCGCAAGCATTCCGGCGCGAGCGGCTGCCTGCAGGCGCGCGTCCCGCGCGAGCGATTCCGGCTACTGCAAGGCGCGGACCTGATCCGCGTCTATGGCAAAGGCCAGGGCGCCGTGAAGGCCTTCTGCCGCGTCTGCGGCTCCAGCCTGTTCGGCGTTGCCCTAGACCGGCTTGTCCGGGTGATTCTGCAAGGGTTCCGGCCGGTAATTCTCCGCGCGCCAGCGCCGCCAGACGGACGGATCCACCGTCTCGTTCGCCGCCTTGCCGAACTCGCGCGGATGCCTCCTGTGAAGCATTTTGTAGATCCCCAGCAGCATCTTGCCATACGGATCGTGCTGCGGCGCGCGGTGCAGATCCGGGCCGACGCTCGCCTTGTCCTTCAACACCAGCCCGCAGGCCTCCGCCTTATCCTGCATCCAGCGCAGCGCGAACCGCTGCAGCCGGCCGTCCTTGTAGCCGCCGCCAACGTCGGAGTGAGCGCCGATGAACCACACCTGCTGGACTTCCTTGTTCTGCGGTTTCGCGACGGTCCACAGCGTCGGCGCGAAATCCTTGCGGTCTTCATCGGTCGCGATCGCGTGATAGGCATGGTCCACGATCTTCGACAGCGCGGTGTCGTGCCACTGGTAGTGCTTGCGGCTGAAGGGCAGCGTGTTGCCGGGGATGCCGAGCGAGCCGACCGTGTCCCACACGCCGATGAACTTGACGCGCACCTCGCGCGCGCGCTCGCGGCGGAAGCGCTCCGCCTTTTCGTCCTTCGGCGCAACTTCCTTATCGCGGTAGAGTTCGTACGCGGCCGCGACCTCGTTCTCGTCAGGAGCGGTCAGCACTCCGCACTTGCGCACCATCCCGACCAGGCTGCGCGCGGTGTATGCTCCGCGGCTGAAGCCGAAAACGAAAATCTCGTCGCCTTCACGGTGCTTGCTGCACAGCCGCTCGTAACCCTGGCGCAGGTTCCTGGAAAGACCCATGCCGAACAATCCGCCGCGCACTTTGTCGTACCAGTGTGTTCCGACCCCTTCGTCGTACCAGACCGGCTGTGCGGCGTCCTCGCTGCCCTGCGGCGCGAAGATCGCGTCCCTCATCGCGCGAACGTTGGTGTGATCGTCGCGCTTGTTCCAGGTTCCGTCGAAAAGCAGGCAGATGCGTTTGCCCATGCGCGGGTACATTCTGCCTCCGCAGAACATGGGAATCCTCCCCCGCCGCGACTTTCTGCTCCACGCGGGCGGCGGGCTCGCCGCGCTGGCGATCGCCCCCGATTTGCTGGCCTGGCGCGGGCGCGCCGCGACGCTCCCTCCGGGTGCGATACTGTCGGTCGGCGTGGTCGGGACTGGCGAGCGCGGGCGGCAGGTCCTGGATGAACTGATCGGGATGGAGAATGCCGAGGTTGCCGCGATCTGCGACGAGGACCCCGGCCGGCTGAAGGGCGGCCAGCGCCGCGCCGAGAAGGCGCAGGCCTTCACCTCCGTTTCCGATTTCCTGGAGAACGCTTTCGGCCTGCAAGCCGTGATCGTATGCACGCCGACGCACCGCCATCGCGAGGTCGTGGAAGCCGCGTTGGCCTCCGGGCGGCAGGTTTATTGCGAGGCGCCGCTTGCCAACACGATCGAGGACACGCGCGCGATCGCCGCGGCGGCCGCGGCGGCGGTCGGGCGCGTCTGCGCGGCCGGCTTCACCGCGCGCGCGAACCCGCTCACCCTGCGCACGCGCGGGATCACCCAGTCGGACGCGGTCGGCGCGCTGCTCGGCGCGCACGTACACGCGCACCGGCGCGAGTCGTGGCGCCAGGCGGCGCCGGAACCGGAATGGGAGGCGAAGCGCAACTGGCGGCTCGACCCCGCGGTCAGTCTCGGGCTGCCGGGTGAGATCGGCGCGCACTGGTTGGACTACTTGCTGCTGACGACCCGCCAGACGCCCGAGTCGGTGCGCGCACGCGGCGGCGTGCTGGCCTGGAGCGACGGGCGGCAGGTTCCGGACACGGTGCGGGTCGAGATCGGGTGCACCGGCGGCGCGGCGTGGACGCTCGACTTGACAATCGGAAACTCCTACGGGCAGGAACAGGCGCTCGTGTACGGCGCGCACGGCGCGGTGCGCGCGGCCGAGACGCACGCGTGGCTTTACAAGGAGGCCGACTCGCCGACGCAGGGCTGGGAGGTGTACGCGACGCGCGAGCGCCACCAGAAGGACGAGGGCCTCGTGCTGCTCGCAAACGCCACCAAACTGGCCGAACAATCGAAACTGAAGGAGGGCATCGGTCTCCCCCACTCTCCTCTGTGGTACGCGCTCGACGATTTCGTGGCCGCCTGCCTCGCGAGCGGAAAGCCCGCCTGCTCTTTCGCCGACGCGCTTCCGGCGACGGAACTGGCGATTGCGGCGGCGGCGGCGTTGCGGGATGGTGCCGTAATCGGATGCGCAAAATGACATTGTCGCGGCCCGCGCCGTCGCTCCTCGCGCTGCTGACGCTCCTCGGATCCTGCGCCGTGCCGGCGACGATGCTGCCCGTTCCCAGCGCGGAAGACCGCGCGGCCGCCGCGGGCTGGGGCAGCGGCACCTGGATGGACCAGCACGAGCAGATCTGCCGCATCGGCCGCACGCGCGAGACCGACGCGCCGGATCTCGTCTTCCTCGGCGACTCCATCACGCAATCGTGGGGCGGCCCGGGCCGCGCGGTGTACACGGTCGCACCCGAGACCTGGGAACGCTTCTACGCCGGACGGCGCGCAGCCAACTTCGGCATCTCGGGCGATCGCACGCAGCATCTCCTGTGGCGGCTGCGCCACGGCGCGCTCGACGGGCTGCGTCCGCGCGCGATCATGATCCTGATCGGCACCAACAACGTGGGGGCCGACGCGCCTGCGGACATTGCGCGCGGCATGGAGGCGGTGCTCGCGGAGGCGCGGAGGCGCGCGCCGGAGGCGAAGGTTCTGCTCGGCGTGCTTCCGCGCGGCTTCGCCGCCGACGATCCGGCGCGGGTCGTCATGCGCGCGATCCAGGCGGCGCTGCGCGTCCCCTTCCTCGACCTCGCGCCGCAGTTCACGAACCCCGATGGCAGCCTGCGCGCAGACCTCTACGCCGGCGACGGCCTGCACCTCTCGCCCGCCGGCTACGCCGCCTGGGCGGAAGCGATCGAGCCGTGGGTCGCGGACGCGCTCGGGGACGCCCCCCGCGATGACGCCGCCGGCGGCGTGCGCTAGCCTGTTCCCTCATGTTGCTCGCCTTCGCGCTGTCCCTGCTCCAAGATCCTTCGGCGGCCGGCAGCGGCGACCCGCTGAAGGACGTCAAGGACAAGGACCCGCTGGTGCGCGTGGCGGCGATCGCGGGACTCGAGGCGCGCGGCGCAGATGATCCGAAGTCCTTCAAATCTCTGCTCTCGGCGCTGAAGGACGACGACTGGGAGGTTGTCGAGACCGCGGCGCTCGCGCTGGGCCGCATGAAGGCTCCCGCCGCGGCGAAAGGACTGGTGGATCTGGCCGCGGAGGCTCCGATCCGCCGCCTGCGCGCGGCCGCGGCGCGCGCGCTGGCCGCGACCAACGATCCGAAGGCGATGGACGATCTCGCTGCCGCGGCTTCGTCGAAGAAGACCGGGCCGGGCGCGCTGCAGGCGCTCGCGGAGTACGCGCTCGCGGCGGCCGAGCCGCTGCCAGCCGGCGAGGTGGCGCGCGAACTGCGCGACAAGAATCCGGAGATCCGCGCGGCCGCGGCCGCGGCGCTGCACGCGGTGCCGCCGGACGAGCGCGAAGAGTTCCTTATCGCGACCCTTGCCGACGAAGACCTGCGCGTGCCCTGCGCCGCGCTCGACGCGCTGGCGCGGCGCGGCGACCCGGCGCTCTTGCCGCCGCTCATCGCGGCGATGAACGCCGCCGGTGTCAACGACGTCGTGTCGCGCCGCTTGGTGCGCGCGGCTGCTGCCTGCGCCACGGACTCCGCCGCCATGAAGGCGGTCGTCGCGAATGAGGCCGCGGCGGCGCTGGCTGGCAACACGCCGGAGGTTGCCGCGCGCTTCGCGGCCTGGAGCGGGATGCTCGGAGAAGAGGCGTGGCCTGCGCTGCAGAAGGGCCTCGCCAGCGGCCGGCCGGAAATCCGCGCCGCCGCCGTGCACGCGCTGCGCGGCTGGAACCTGCACGATGGCGCGAAAGATGCCCTGCTCGCCTCCGCGCAGAATGACGCGAGCGCGCGCGTGCGCCGCGCGGCGCTCTCTTCGCTGGTGGCCGCACACGGAGCGGGCGCGGCGGAACTCAAGGCCGCGCTGCTCGACCGCCTCGTCAAGGATTCCGATCTGGACGTGCGCGTGAAGGCGGCGGTCGCGCTCGGCGTTCCGCAACTGGACGGAGTCGCCGCGGCGCTCGTCGCGGCGACGAAGGACGCCGACTGGCGCGTGGGCGTGAGCGCGACGATCTCGCTCGGCCGCGTGCGCGGCCCGGAGGCGCGCGCCGCGCTCACCGACTTGACGAAAGCCGTGGACTGGAAAATGCGCGGCGCGGCGGCGATGGGCCTGCTCTACACCTACGACAAGGAGTCGGTACCCGCGCTGATCCCGCTGCTCGAGGATCCCGAGCCGCGGGTCGCGCGCACCGCGCACGAGATCCTGATCCGGCTCACCTACCAGAAGTTCGAGCGCGAGAGCGCGCTCTACGCGGAATGGTGGGAACGGAGCAAGAACATCGTCCAGGTGCTCACGCCGGAGGAGGCGGCGAAGCGCGGCAAGGAGTACGCGTTCTCCGAGTCGCGCGCGAAGTCCTTCGCGGATCTCGACGTCGTGGTGTTCCAGTCGCGCGGCGACGCGATCGAATCGCTGCTGGAGCGAATCGGCATCCAGCACCGGCGCACGCGCGCGGGCCAGGTCTCGACCGCGGAACTGCACCCCTTCGCGGTGTACGTGTCGAATTGCACCGGCGAAATCGAGCGCGACGATCTCGAGGCGCTGCAGTGGCACGTCTACACCGGCGGCTACTTCTTCGGCTCCTGCTGGTCGCTCGGGCACACGATTGCAAACATGGTGCCGGGCGTGCTGCGCATGTACCCGGGCCACGAAGAGGGAACGATTCTTGACCGCGTCGAGGCGCGCGCCTGCGACCCGGCCTCGCCCTACCTGGAGGGCGTGTTCCCGCACGAGACGGTGCCGGTCTACGACCTGCAGGGTGCGCACCTGATCGAGGTGCTGCAGCCCGAGCGCTGCGAAGTGTTGGTGGATTCACCCGGCTGCGCGACGCGCTGGGGCTGCGGCAACCTCGCCGCGTGGTTCGAGGTCGGCCATGGGCTGATCCTCGACAGCGCGAACCACTTCCAGGAGCAGGGAATCGCCAACGCGCAGGATCTGAAGAAGCCCGAGGAGCGCATGGTCTACGCTTTCGACCACATGGCGCTCGACTACGCGGCGTGGCGCGCGAGCCGCGACGAGAAGTGGTGGAAGTCCACGCGCGAGGCCGCGCAGCACGTGTTCGACGAGTCGGCGTTCCGATTCATCACAAACTTCGTGCGGCAGAAGCGGCAGCGCGATCTCTAGCCGGCTGCTGGCGGCCGATTGCCTATTCCTCCTCGGTGGGTTCCACGACCGCGCGGCGGAAGGTCAGGATCACCGCGAGGTCGCGATCCTCGGCGAGGCCGCTCGCCACCAACAACACGCCCGCGCCGTCGGCCAGACGCACGGTGGCGCTCACGCTCGCCGTACGGACCTGCGGCAGGCCGATTTCGACCTCCGCGGGGTACAGCGGCGAGGGCTTCACCTTCTTGGTCAGGATGGGCCGCTCGATCTCGGAAGAAATGCTCTCGATCTCGATGCCGTAGTGTTCGTCCGAGACCTGCATTGCGAGTACTTTCAGGATGTAGCCTTCCTGGATGACATCCACGACCGGGTCGAGGATCTCCACGTTGCCCGGTTCGACCACGTGCAGTTCGAATGCCTTCACGTAGGAGACCGAGTTGAGCACCGAGACGTCGCCGCGGCGGCCGGGCAGCAGCGAGAGGCGAGGCGCCGACACCTGCTTTGCGCCCCGGGCGACCAGCGCCGCAGCCACGCGCTCGATCGCCGCGGCGGCATCGAGCAGAGTGGCGGATCCATCGAGGTTCATCTTCGCGAGCGCGCCCTTCGGCACCGAGTAGATGCGCGCCCCCACGTCGGCCAGCCAATGCCTGGAGTCGTCACTCTGGAGGTCGAGGAAGCGCTGCAGCCAGTCGTGCTGCTCCGGGCGCAGATACGCGAGCAGGTAGCCCTGCGCATCGGCCTGGATTCGTTCCTGTTTCGGGTCGAGCGCAGGTTCGCAGAAGCGCGCGGCAATCGTCTCGACTTCTTGCACCGAGTCGAAGCCGCTGTGGGGTCCTGCCATCGTCACTGTTCGTCCACCCCCCCGAAATTCGAGGCCTAGCGGCACCCTCGGGTAGAGGTCGGAGCCGACAATGAAGTCGGCGTATCGGAGCGTGTAGATCTCGGGGTTGAGCGTATAGATCTCGGGGTTGACGGGGTTGAGGTAACCACCATCAGGTGCGGTATAGACCAATTCCACTCGGCTGCGGATCAGTGGTTCGACGGGATAGATCCGCAGTTCCCGCTGCACAGGCTCCTGAACTGAGATTTCCTGCGCGGCGACCGTGCAGGCGGGTAGGGCGAGAAGGGCGAGGTGGTGGATCATCAGAAGGCCGTGGTGCGGAGGGTGATGGAGGAGGAAGCGAGCACGCCGGCGCCGACGCGAGGCGTCGAAACCAGTACGGCCGGCGTGACCGTGGCGACGTGAGCGACGGCGAGGATCGCGCCAGTCGTGGCGGCCGCGCGCGGCGCGGCAGGCTGCTGCTCCAGCCGCAGCAGCAGGAGGAGCGCGGCTGCGGCGGCCAGCGGCAGCGCAGCAAGCGGCCAGATGCGTCGGCGCGCAGCGCGCAGCGGGCGTACCGCCGTCGCCAGAGCGACGCGCATCGCGGCGAACTCGTCAAGATCCTCCGGGTGCGCTGCGAGCCAGTCGCGCACGACTGCGTCATCGAGCGGATCGCGGCGCGCGTCGAGCGCATCGTGCAGTGCGGCGAGATAGGCTTCGCGGCTCACAGCCAGTCCTCCTTGCAGGCGCGCTCGGCGAGGCGATGGCGCGCGCGATGCAGCCACGACTTGACAGTGCCTTCCGCCGCGCCCATCGCACGCGCGATCTCGGCGACCGATTCGCCGCGCAGGTGGAAGCGCTCGAGCGCCTCGCGCTCCGTCGGCTCAAGCCGCGCAAGGAGCGGACGCAGGTCGGGAGAGGGGAGCGGATGTCCGTTGCCTGCCGCCACCTCCACGTCGCCTTCGCCGAGCGCGCGCGGTTGGCGTCGCGAGCGTTCACGCTGCTCGAGGAACACGCGGAAACCGATCCCGTGCAGCCATGCGCCGAGCGGCTGGCGCGGGTCGTAGGCATGCTGGTAGCGGAGCGCGCGCTGCATGGTTTCCTGGAGCAGGTCGTCGGGGTCGAGACCGGGCACTCCGGCGGCCAGCCGCCGCAGGAGGATCCGCAGAGTCGGAATCTCCGCCGGCAGCCGGCTTTCCACCGCATTCCTTACCGGAGCCGCAGCCGGAAGGTTGCAGGAGGCTTCGTATGCCAAGTCCAGGGGAGGACCAGACTATCAACAGGCTGATACTTAAGGCCTTTAGGATCGTCTCATGCGCCTTTAGTATTTCGCAAGCAACCTTCGATTTATTGAGTATGCTGCTGCGATGGGTCAGCCCCACGTCCTCGACCGCCTCGAGCCTGCCGACCGTGACTTCGCCCTCGCGCTGGCGAAGGCCGGCGGTTCGCTGAAAGACGTCGCCAACCTCTACCAAGTCTCCTACCCGACCCTGCGCGCGCGCCTCGACGCGCTGATCGCGCGCATCGCCGAACTGGAGGCCGGTCGCACGCTCGACCCCATGGCCGAGCACCTCGCCCGCCTCCTCGAGACCGGGCAAATCGCCTCCGCCGCTGCCAAGGCCACCCTCAAACTCCACCGCGAAATCACAGCATGAATCCTTCCTTCCTCGCCACTCTCCTCCAGGCCTCCGACACGCAGCCCTGGTTCGAACCGCAGTCCTTCGGCACTTGGTTCGGCGCCCTGGGAGGCGCAGGCGTCGGCATCCTCGGCGCATTCTTCGGCGGTTTCGGCGGCTGGGCCGCAGTGCGCGGCAAGCACCGCAGTTTCGTGCTCGGCAGCATGCTCGCCGCGGGTGTTGCGTGCGCGCTCTCGCTGGTCGCCGGACTCGTCGCGCTCGCGATGGGCCAGCCGTACGGAGTGTGGTACCCGCTGACGCTGATCGGCGCGATCGGAGCGGGTTGCTTCCTCGGCCTGCGTCCGGTGATGCGCCGCCGCTACGCGGAAGCGGAGTCGCGGCGCTTCGAAGCCGACGCACTGCGCCGCTCCTGATGCCGCAACTTGTCATCCGCCCGCTGACCCCCGCGCGCTGGGCCGATTTTGAAGACTTATTCGGCCCGCGCGGCGCCTGCGGCGGCTGTTGGTGCATGGCGATGCGACTGCCGCTGAAGGGCTATGTCGCCGGCAAGACGGGCGGCAACAAGCGGCGCATGAAGGCGCGTGTCAAGAAGGGACCGCCGCCGGGCGTGCTCGGCTACATGGGAAAGGAAGCCGTGGCATGGTGCTCGGTCGGCCCGCGCGAGGAGTTCAACGCTCTGGCGCGCTCGCGCGTGCTGAAACCGGTGGACGAGCAGCCGGTGTGGTCCATCAACTGCCTGTTCGTGCGGAAGGATCAACGCAAGAAGGGCCTGATGCCGCAACTCGCGAAGGGCGCAGCGGCCTTCGCGCGCAAACGCGGCGCGCGCCTTGTCGAGGCCTATCCGACCGAGGATCCGAAGCAGTTGCCGGACGTGTTCCTGTGGACCGGCGTAGCCTCGGGCTTCCGCCGCGCCGGCTTCCGAGAAATCGCGCGGCGCTCGCAGGCGCGGCCGATCCTGCGCCTGAAGGTCTAGCAGGTCTTCTCGATGTAGAAGGACCCTGGCTCCCACTTGGGGATCAGATGCGGGCATTTCTCCCGCAGCAGCGCCCCGTGGTTGTGCTGCAGGAAATTCAGGGCCCCGATGATCTTCCACTGGCGGTTATTGGAGAGAAAAGCCTCCAGCAGATACTGCTCGTTCCAGAGCCGCACTTCGTCCACCACCCACTGGTGCCGGTAATCGCGTGGGGACCGGATGTCATGCACGTGCACGATGACGCCGGGCTTCAGGGAGGGCAGGATCTCCAGGTATTCGAAGAGTACGTCGCCCTGCGGCCGGATGACGTGCGAGGAGTCAATGAACAGGATGTCGCCCCGCTCGAGTTCGGCGAACACCGAGAGGTCAAGGTCCTCGACACGCTGACGAATAACGGTCACGCCGGTGCGTTCCAGCCAGGGCATCTGATAGGGCTCGATGCAGAGATGCCGGCACCGGTATCCCGTCTGCTCCTCCTGGTTCGCCCGGATGGCGCGCCGCGCCATCAGCGTCGAGTGGCCGCTGCCGATCTCGATGATGCGCGCGGGCTTCTTCAGCCGGATGAGGTGGTACCAGTACTCGGCGTCGCCGCCGTCGAAGGCGCCGTTGTGCCAATGGAATGTCAGGTCGTCCGATTTCGTCGAAGGAACATCCGCCAACTCCGCGCTCACGGGGAAACTCTGCAGCAAACGCAACTGCTCCTCGACGTTCCAGTCAATCCCGGGCAGGTTGCGCTCGGTATCCAGAGAACCGCGCAGGCGCCGCTCGTCGAAGAGGGGTTCGTAGAAGTGATCGCGGATAGGGAACACGCCGACCCGCAGCAGGGCGCGCTTCGAGAAGGGCAGCCTCTGAACTCCAATCCTCCGAATGGTGCGTAACAGCAATGCTGCGGGATAGACGAGGGGGACCGCAAGCAGATCCAGGACCGGGAACATGGCGCGAATGAATCCCTTCATGATTTCGACAAGTCTAGCCGCCGGGAACCGAAGGCACGGGCTGTCCGGGTTGCCAGCCGGAGGCGCGCACCGTCGCAAGATAAGCCAGCACCTCCTCGCGCTGCGCGAGGGCCAGCACCAGCAGCAGGTCGCCGGGGCGCGCCCACTCGAGCGCTGCGCGCGTCGCGTCGAGTTCGCTGGGGTGCATGCCGATCTTGTCGTCCGGACAACCGGCGGCGCACAACGCCTCGCGCATGATGCCGGGGATCTCACCCGGCGCGCGCCCGCGCAAGTGCTTCTCCTGCTCCTTGATCAGGATGCGGTCCATGCCGGCGCGGAACGCGGTCAACGCGACCTCGCGGATATCCTCGTCGGTGCGGTCGCCGGCGTGACCGATCATCACCAGCCGCCGCTGCACCGGCAGCGCGCGCGCCATTTCGTAGAGTGCGCTCTGGCCGTGCGGATTGTGCGCGAAATCCACCAGAGCGCGCACGCCGCCGAGGTCGAAGTCGTTGAGGCGTCCGGGGTTGGCGGTGGAGTCGCTGCGGAAGGCGCGCAGCCCGGCGCGGATCGCGTCGAACGGCAGGTCGAGACCCATCGCCACGCCGACCGCAGCCGCGGCATTCGCAACGTTGAAGCGCGCGGCACCGCCCAGCGCGATCGGAATGTCGGAAAGCGGCAGCACCGCGGTGCGGCGCGGGCCATCGCACCACAACAGGGTCTTGCCGTCGGACACGACCGCCAGTCCGCCCGTCGCCGCGTGCGAGGCCAGAAAAGGGATGCCGTCGCGCGTCGCGAACCAGGTGATCGGCTGCGCGCACTTCGGCGCGCGCTCGAGCGACTTCTCATCTTCCGCGTTCAGCACCAGCCGGCGCGCGGCGTTGCGCACGATGAATTTGACGTCGGCCAACTGATCCAGGTCGGCGATGCCCCACTCGCCGAGGTGGTCGGTCGCAACGTTGGTGATGCAGGCCACATCCGCCCACGGCATGCCGAGGCCGCGCCGCAGCATGCCTCCGCGCGCCGTCTCCAGAATCGCGACCTCGACCTTGCGGTGGCGCAGGATCAGGCGCGCGCCCATCGGCCCGGCCCAGTCGCCGGTTTCGACCGTCTCCTCGCCGACCTTCACGAAGTCTGTGCTGGTGAAGCCGCCAACCTTGCCCGCTCCCGCGCACATCGCGCCGAGCAGGCGCGTGGTGGTGCTCTTGCCATTCGTCCCGGTCACTACGCCGACTGGAATGTTTCCCAAGTCCTTCCACGGCACCGCGTCCGCGTCCGGGTGCGCGCCCGCCGGCCAGGTGCGCGAGAATTTGCCCATCCCGCACGACACGTAGCGGTCATCGCGGATGAAGCACACGCCGCGCCGCTCGGCCTCGGCCTTCAGCGCCATCAGCCGCGGATTGCTCTCGCTGGCGATGCGCGCGCGCAAGCGCGCGGCGGCCGCCTCCATCGGCTCGTCCGGCGTACGGCCGTCGAGGTCGGCGCCCGCCGCGGCCCATGCCCACTCATTGACCTCGGTCGCCGAATACAGCGCGTCCTGCGGCGCGGACAGCACGAGACTCGCGCCGCCCGGGAACAGCCGCGCCGCCGCTTCCTCGCGCTGCCAGCCGACCGCGTCGAGCATCTGCCGCGCCCGCGCACGCCACGCCGCCAACGCGCGCGGCGCTTCGGCATCGTCCCACGCGACGTCCATCACGGCGCTCGGCCGCGGCCAGACGATGTTGGGTCCGGGCAGGCGCCGGGAATCCTTCATCACGCACGCCATGTCAGTCCGCCGGCTCGTCCGCGCGCGACCCCGCCGCAATCCGCACGCCGCGCTCGTCGCGGATCAGTTCCACTCCGCCGTCGAGACCGAGGTCGGCGAAGGAGCCCAGTTCCACTTCCGCCGGAACGACTTTCGCTTCCTTGCGCAGCGCCTCCTCGCCCGGCTGGAACTCCGTGATCTGCTTCCAGGTGCGCCCGAGAATGTCGCTGAAGACCAGCAGCAGGTCGTCGGGTCGCGCCGCACGCAGCGCGAAGTCCACCGCCTCCTGCTCGCGCGGGATCACCTGGATGCGCTTCGGGTCCACGCCCTCCGCGGTCAGCGTCTCCGCCAGCATCTTCGGGATTTCGTCGTGCGCGCGCCCGCGCGGATGATCGTCGCGGCGGCACACGTAGAGGTCGAAATTGCCCGCGCACAAGCGCGCGATCGCGCGCACGTCCTCGTCGCGGCGGTCGCCGGGCGCGGCCACCACGACGATGCGCCGGCCATTCGGCTTCAGCCGCTCGACCAGCCCGACCATCGCCTTGACCGCGGGCGCGTTGTGGCCGTAGTCGAGGATCACCTTGAACGGATGCTCGTCGAAGATGTTCATGCGGCCCGGCGCCTGGAAGAAGGTCGTGTCGAAGGTGCGCAGGCCGTGGCGGATCTGCTCCAGTTCGACGCCCATCGAGTAGGTGATCGCCGCCGCGAACATCGCGTTCTGCACGTTGTGCAGCGCGCGCCCGTCGAGCGTGGCCGGAATCAGGTGCGCCCACAGCAGCGGGATGTGCTGACCCGCATCGTAAATCGTGATCATGTGGCCGCCCATGCCCTGCTCCAGCACCAACGCGCGCCCGCCGGCGCGGATGTGGTCGCGCACCAGCGGATTCTTCGCGTTCATCGTCACGTAGCACACGTGCTTGGCCGGCGTGTGGTCCGCCATGCGCAGACAGTTGGGGTCGTCGCCGTTCAGCACGGCGGTGCCGCGCGCCACTTCGACCACGATGCGCTTGATGCGCGCCAGTTGCTCCAGCGTGTCCACGCCGCGCAGGCCAAGGTGGTCGGCCTGCACGTTGGTGACGCAACCCACGTCGGTATAACGGTAGCCGAGGCCGCTGCGCAGCAGACCGCCGCGCGCGCTCTCGAGCACCGCGACCTCGACCTTCGAGTCGCGCAGCACCATGCGCGCGCTGGCCGGTCCGGTCATGTCGCCGGCGACGGACAGATGGCCGTCTATGTACACGCCGTCGGTGGTTGTCAAACCGACGCGCTTGCCGGTCATCTTGAACACATGCGCGACCATGCGCGCGGTGGTGGTCTTGCCGTTGGTGCCGGTGATCGTGGCGATGGGGATCTGGCTCGGCGTGCCGGGCGGGAACAGCATCTCCATCACCGGGCCGGCGACGTCGCGCGGCTTGCCTTCGCTGGGCGCCACGTGCATGCGAAAGCCCGGGGCCGCGTTGACCTCGCAGATCGCGCCGCCGACCTCCTTGTGGGACTGCGTGATGTCCGGCGTCAGGAAATCCACGCCGCACACGTCGAGGCCGATCGCGCGCGCCGCGCGTTCCGCCATCTCGCGGTTGTCAGGATGCGCAGCGTCGGTGACGTCCACCGACGTGCCGCCGGTCGAGAGGTTGCCGGTAGAGCGCAGGTAGAAGACCTCGCCCGCGGGCAGCACGGTGTCCTTGGTGTGGCCGGCAAGTTCCATCAGGCGGTTGGCCTGGAAGTCGAAGTCGAGTCTGGTCAGCACTTTCTCGTGGCCGATGCCGCGCCGCGGGTCGCTGTTGACGATCTCCACGAGTTGCACGATCGTATGCACGCCGTCGCCGACCACGTGGCCCGGCACGCGCTTCGCCGCGGCCGTCCATTTGCCGTTCACCACCAGCAGACGGTGGTCGAAGCCGGCGATGCACTTCTCCACCAGCACCGAGCGGCTGAAGATCTTGGCCTTCTCGAAGGCCTGCCGCACGTGCTCGTCGTCGTGGAGGTTGATGGACACGCCGCGGCCGTGATTCGCGTCCAGCGGCTTCACCACCACCGGGTAGCCGATGCGCCGCGCTTCCTTGACGCATTCCTCCTCGTTGGTGACGCGCGCCTGCCTGGGCACCGGCAGGCCGAGGTCGCCGAGGATGCGGTTGGTCTCCTCTTTGTCGCTCGCGATCTCGACCGCGATGTGCCGCGTCTCGCTGGTGATCGTCGCCTGGATGCGCTTGCTGAAGCAACCGTGGCCGAGTTGCACGAGGCTGTGCTCGTTCAGCCGCAGCCACGGGATGTCGCGCTGCTCGGCGGCGCGGATCAGCGAGGCGGTGCTCGGCCCGAAGGCGCGCTTCTGCGCGAAGCGGATGAAGGCGTCGCGCTCCTGATCCCAGGCGAAGCCCGCGGGCACCGCGCCGGCTGGGCGCAATTCCGCGGGCAGCAGCGAGGCGATGAGTTTGATCCCCAGATCGCCCGCCGCGACGCCGACGTCTTCCTCCTCGTACTCGTATACGACGTCGTACACGCCCGGCTTGCCGGACGAGCGCGTCTTGCCGAAGGAGACCGGCTCGCCGGCCGCGTTCTGCAGTTCGATCGCGACGTGCTCCAGTACGTGGCCGAGCCAAGTGCCTTCGCCTTCTGTCAACCGCCGTGCGAAGCCGCCCGCGGCGTCGTAGGAGCAGGTGTGTTCCCTGAGGCCGGGTAGCGCGGCTTGCAGCACGTCGGTGAAGGCGGATCCGAGTCTCCCGCTCGGCCACTCCTCCAGCGCGCCCAGGTCGAGCGACAGCCGGATCACCCGGAAGTGCGCGTAGAGGTTGGGGCCGACGAAAACGTTGCGCTCGAGAATCTTCATGGCGGGGGGATGCCGCGCGCGGCATCTCCAGCGTAACGGCTTCCTGCGCAGACACAGGGCTACGCGAAGTTGATCTCGGGCTTTGAATCAGATTCAGGAAAGCCGGCCGCTGCGATGATGGCGATCGAATTCGCCGCGCCGTGGAGAAAGACGGGGCAACTCGTGCACTTCACGATCGGATCCCGGGCCTGCGAGGCGATCGGATGCTCGGCTGGATGCGGACGGAAGCCTCAGGCTCCTCTGGAATGACTCCCAGGCATCGAGGACCGGTTTGGCCGGTTCAGGGAGAAGATTCTCAACATATCTCTCCCCTATCCGTATCTTGTGAAGGTCTTCACATGCTCCACCGCGCCGTCCTGGCCCTGGCTTCCGTGCTGTTCCTCCTCCCGGGGAACCTCATGGCGGCGGTGTTGCAAGCCTCACCGATTACCTGCGAGGACCAGGGTTGCGGATGCCCGCTGCCGACTCAAGATGAATCTTCTTCGGCCTTCGCGAGGCGCTGCTGCTGTGAGGCGCAGCCCGCTCCGGCGCCCGAAGACCCGCCCACGGATCCTCTGCAGGCTCCGAGGGAGTCTTCCGTCGCACTGGGCACATTGGTCTTCACGGCGGCGGAGATTCCTTATGCCTCCGCGGCGCCCGGGCGGATCTGTGGGAGGCCGGCCTACCTGGCTCATGCTCCGCCAGATCCTCTCTTCCTGCGTTATCACACTCTGCGACTCTAGGACGTCACGCCTGGCCTGACGCCCGTTCTGGGCTCGGCCTCGCCGCGGTTGAGCGGCTCGCGTGCATCGGCCATTTCGGCCTGCGGTCCCTCCGGACCTTCTGAAGCGTTCGCGCTTCTCCTTCGTTCGCCCCGGCACAATCCTGGGGTCCGTTCCTGTCTCATGCCCTGGGCTTCGCCCGCTGCTCATGTTCCGAATTCCTTCCGCCTTCGCTCCACTCCCGCTGCTCGCCGTGCTCGCGGCCGCGCCTGTTTCCATCCAGGAGCCGCTCGCCGTCACAGTTCCCCTCTTCAACAACGTCGCCTGCCCGATCATGGGGAAGAAGATTTCGACCCGCCTCTACGCGGAGACGGAGAAGGGCCGCATCTACATCTGCTGCAAGAGTTGCATCCAGGACATCCTGGCTGACGTCGAGACCGCGTACAAGACGGCGTACCCGGAAAACAAGAAAGTAGGGAACGCGATCTGCCCCGTCAGCGGCGAGCCGATCGAGAAGGATTCGCCCTCCGTGATCCTGCAAGGGTTCGAAATTTCAATCAGCAGTCTCGATCACGCTGCGCAGGCGCGCGCCAACGCACAAGCCATCCTTACCCGCCTCTCGGATCCGGAGATCGTGGACCTCGGCAACGGCGCCTGCCCGGTCGCGGGCACCGTGGTCGCCGCGGACACCTTCGTGTTGATCGGCAAGACCATGGTCCGCGTGTCCTCGCTGAAGATCCTGGACACGATCAAGAAGGATCCTGCCAGCGTCCTCAAGAAGGCGCAGGAGATTCGGGCGGCCGAGATTGCGAAAAATGTCGAAGCGAAGGCCAAAGAGCCGAAACAATGAATGCCGTCGGCCGCTGGTCCATCTGGTCCGTTGGAGCGCTGTTCGCGTCGTGCGCCGCGACCCCTCCGATGCCGCCCTCGCCGAGCAGCCATCCGGCTTCGCCGCAGGCTCTGGAGGCGCCGCAACCGGATCGCGGCCTCCTGATGGACGCTGCGCTCCCGACGCTGCAGCATCGCCAGGAAAACCCGCAATGAGGCTGCGCACTCTCCTCTACTGCACCGGGGTCCTTCTGATCCCGGGCATTCTTCTCGGCTGTACCAGCGCACCGGAGGCCCAGAGAGATGCGCGGACGCGCGTGGAGCGGGTCCTTGCGGAGCGCTTGTCAGTCTCCGCCGAGGATCTGCCGCCCGACGACCAGCCGGATGCCATTAGCGCGACGGTGCGCGAATTGCTGCAGTCGCCTCTGACGGAGGAATCCGCCATCCGGATCGCACTGCTCAACCACCGCGGCCTAAGCGCCGCGCTGCGCGGTTTGGGAGTCCCGGCGGCAGAACTGGTGCAGGCCGGTCTGCTCACCAACCCAATTCTCTCGGGCAACGCAAAGTTCTTCGACGGCGGGACCGAGATCGAACTTGGCTTGTCCCAGTCCTTCCTCGACGTTTTCTACCGGCCCCTGCGCAGGCACGTTGCAGCCGCCGCACTCGCCGCTGCCGAAGCCCGCGTGGCCAGCGAGGTGATCAGCAGCGTGTTCGAAACCCGTCGCGCCTTTCTCGACCTGCAGGCGGCGCGCGCGCTCGTGGAGATCCAGACCGCCTTTCTCGATGCAGAGGACGCGGCTCTCGTGCTCATGAGCGAGTTGCATCGCGCCGGGAACGTGACCGATCCGATGCTCACCGCGGCCCAGGCCGCTCATGCGCGCGCCCGGCTGGAACTCGCCATGACCGAGGCTGCCGCGCGCGAGTTGCGCGAACCGCTGCAGGTCCTGCTCGGATTGTGGGGAGCCGAGACCGCGTGGACGTCCAACGACGCGACCGACATTTTTCAAACCGACCCGCGCAGCGGTCTGGATCTCGCCGATCTCGAATCCCGCGCAGTTTCTGCGAGTCTCGATCTCGCCGAGGCGGCTGCAGAAGTTGCAGCCGCGGCGCAGCGCGCCGGCCTGGCCTCATGGGAGGGAGTGTTGCCGTCCGCCGACCTCGGCGTTGCGGCCAAGCGGGAATCTCCGAGCGGAGACTGGGGACTGGGTCCGGCCTTCGCGATCGGCTTGCCTGTTCTGGATCCCGGGCGCGCGCGCACGGCCGCGGCCGAAGCCGCGCTCCGTCAGGCAATGGATGCCTACCATCAGGAAGCGGTGGAGGTGCGCTCGGCCGCTCGCACCTTCCGCGAGCGCCTGATCGCGGTGGACGACGCCGCCCGCTACCTCCGGGACGTTGATCTGCCGCTGCGCAGCCGGCTGGTCCTCGAGACTCTGCAAAATTTCAACGGCATGCAGATCGGGGTCTTTGAGGTTCTGCTGGTGAAGCAACAGGAAATCGGATCCCGCCGCGATCTGCTCGAAATGGCGCGCGAAGCCCGGCACGCCCGGCTCGATCTGGAGGAACTCCTCGCGGGCTGCCTCAACCACGAACGTCTTGCAGACCACCCTGACGTGGCCCCTCACACCGAGAACACGACCAATCAAGGAGGTCATGGATCATGAGCACGAGCCGCCGAGAATTCATTCTTCATTCCGCAGCGGGCGCCGTCTTCGGTGCCACCGCCGCCCGCGCGGCAACGTCCGCCACATCTTCGACCATCACGCCCGCGCGCCTGCGCGAGGTTCTGGCGCCCGGCCTTCCCGGCCAGGATTACCGCCCGGTGGTCACGCCGAACGGGGTCACTCTGCCGTTCCGGATCGTGGGCGACACCAAGGTGTTCCACCTCGTCGCGCAAGCGGTCAATCACGAGTTCGCACCCGGGCTGCAGGCGCGCTGCTGGGGCTACAACGGCCGGGTCCATGGCCCGACCATCGAGGCGGTCGAAGGCGACCGGGTGTGCATCTACTTCACGAACCACCTCGAAGCGCCGACCACCGTCCACTGGCACGGACTCCTCATTCCGAATGGAATGGACGGCGTCGGCGGACTGAACCAGCGAGCGATCATGCCGGGCGAGACCTTCAAGTACGAATTCGTCCTGCGCCAGCACGGGACGTTCATGTACCACTCGCACCACGACGAGATGACGCAGATGGCGCTCGGCCTGATGGGACTGTTCGTGATCCATCCGCGCAATCCGGCCGGTCCTCCGCCTGACCGCGATTACGCCTATCTCTTGAGCGAGTGGAGGGTGGTGCCCGGAGCAGAGCGGCCGGATCCGAACGAGATGACCGACTTCAACGTCCTGACATTCAACGCCAAGATCGCGCCGGCGACCGCAGCGCTGCTCGCGCGCACCGGTGAGCGGGTGCGGATCCGGATCGGCAACTTGAGCGCCATGGACCACCATCCGATCCATCTGCACGGGCACTCTTTCCAGGTTGTGGAAACCGACGGCGGGGTGATTCCCGAGGCCGGTCGTTGGCCGGAGGTTTCCGTCCTTGTCCCGGTGGGCAGCACGCGCACGATCGAATTTGTCGCGAACAATCCCGGCGACTGGGCGCTGCACTGCCACATGACGCACCACGTGATGACCCAGATGGGGCACGGCCTTCCGAACCTGATCGGCGTGGATCCGACGCTGTTCGACGAACAACTCGAGCGGATCGTGCCCGAGTACGCCGACATGGGCATGGAGGGAATGAACGCGACGGGCACGGACTACACGCGGCCCCGCAACAGCCTGCCGATGGTCGGTCTCACCGGCCCCTTCGGCATCGTGACCATGAGCGGGATGTTCACCATTCTCAAAGTCCGCGACCAAATCACCGAGGGCGAGCAGCCGGGCTGGTTCACGCACCCGCAAGGCACCGTCGCCTCGCCGGCTTCGGCGGAAGACCTCCGCCGCGACGGCATCACTTCCTGAAACCAAACCAAAAAACAGGGTCTTCTCCAAATCGAGTGGGTACTCCCTGCCTGAGAAACGACATCTAGGCACATATTAGAGTGTGATCATGGCATTCTAAGGAGTTCTGGAATCTGGCATGATCTGCGGGCGCGATGCCGCGTGCCGGACCGAATGCACTGGTTCAGCGTTTCCCTAGGAAACGGCGACCCGTAGAAGGTGGTTGACTAAAGTGGTCAACAGCACGATTCTCCGGGACATGCAGAACGCCAGGAACGCCCGGAAAGCCTCCGCGGGCAAGCCAGAGTACAAGTTGGTCGAGGATGACTGCTTCTCCTGGCTGGCCCGACGCCAACCGAACACGATTCACGCGGTTGTCACGGATCCACCTTACAGCCTCAAAGAATACACGCCGGAAGAAAAGTCGAAACTCCGCCTCGGAAAAGGCGGCGTGTGGCGGACTCCACCGGCGCTTGGCGGTTGTATCCGCCGGCCAGTTCCACGCTTCACGGTCCTTAGCGAGGAGGAGAAACGCGGGTTGGAAGATTTCTTCTCTCGCTGGGCTGCGGGTGTCTTGCGGGTTCTTGTGCCGGGAGGGCACGTTTTCATCGCAGCCAACCCGCTACTTTCTCACTTGGTCTACCTTGCCATGCTGGAGACAGGCTTTGAGAAGAGGGGAGAGATCATTCGCCTGGTTCAGACGCTGCGTGGAGGCGACCGCCCCAAGAACGCTCATGTTGAGTTTGAAGAAGTGACCGTGATGCCCAGGTCCTGCTGGGAACCCTGGGGACTGTTCAGAAAGCCCTGCGAGGGTCGCGTGCAGGACAATCTCCGGAAATGGAAAACCGGCGGCCTCCGGCGGATCGGAGCCGACCAGCCTTTCTGTGATGTAATCCGCAGTTCTCCGACACGCTCCAAGGAACGGGACATTTCTCCTCACCCGTCTCTCAAGCCGCAGGCGTTCATGCGTCAAGTCGTGCGGGCGTCGCTTCCGCTGGGGGAAGGCGTAGTTCTCGATCCGTTCATGGGCGGGGGTTCGACGATTGCCGCCGCCACCGCGGTCGGCTACCAGAGCATTGGCATTGAGAACGACCCCGAATTCTTCGACATAGCGACACGGGCCATTCCGCAGTTGGCCGCTTTCATCCCAACTGGAGACCCGGTCATGCAGCCAACTGGGAACGGAAATACTGCGCCACGCGGTCAACAAAACCTCCGCGTGTGATCTCTTCACGAAATGGGGTTGGTCCAAGGCTCAGCCAGCACATCCCTATACACTCCAACTCCGACGCCCGATTTGGGGCAGCGATCGGACATGGACACATTGCTGCCGCAATAATGTTTACTTCCTCTCCGGCGGATGCGCCATCCGCGTGCGAATGTCAAATGTTGAACCCGCGGTCAGCACGTGCAGGCGCATGCCAATCACGGCCACCGGCGCGTGCGGTTCGGCGGAGTCCAGCGAGGTGTACTCCATCTGCGAGCCGTCGAGGATCGTCACCGCGCCGGTGCCGACCACCTCGATGCGATCGTCCGGGTCCATGAAGGCCGCCGTGTCCTCGTCGAGGCCGATGCCGAGCAGCCGCGGGTTGTAGGCCACCGCGCTCAACAGCCGCCCGATGCGGTCGCGCTGCATGAAGTGCTGGTCAATGATCGCGTGCTGCGTCAGGCCCAGGCCGGGCGACAACTGCACCTTGTCAGCGCGCGGGGTGACCCCCTCCTCGCCGTGCGCGATCATGTGCTCGGACAGGAAGGACGCGCCGGCGCTGGTGCCTGCGACGTGCAGTTCCTCGTCCTTGTTGCGGTCGCGGATCAGTTGCGTGATGCGCGTGCCGCCGATCGTCGTGGACAGGCGCAACTGATTGCCGCCGGTGAAGAAAACGCCGGTCGCCTGCCCGAGGAAACGGAACCATTCATCATTGGCCGCGTCCGCGCGCTGCTCGTAGGACAGCGAGCGCGCCTCATGCACGCCGAGGTCGTCCTCGAACAGCCGCACGTAATTCCGCCCGGTTTCGCGCGATTGGGAGGCGGTCGGAATCACCGCGATGCGCGCGTGGCGCCCGCCCGCCATCTTGGCGAAACGGCGCAGAATGGCGGGGTCGCGGATTTTCTCTTCCGCGCCGCCGATCGGGACGATGTAACCGCGATTCAATGTTAGCCCGTATCTCGGGTGAACCTGAAGTTTACCCTACTGCCGGGCCCAGCGCGCGATTTACGACCCCCGCTTGCTCGGCGAGGTGGCGCGAGTGCGTGCCGGTCGCCGGGCTGGCGGCGGCCGGGCGGCCGGCGTAGGCAGCGGAGCGCCCCAGTTCGGCGAGCCGCGCCTGCACGAAGCAGAACGCACCCATGTTGCGCGGCTCCTCCTGCGACCACACCGCCTCGGCGCGCGGAAAACGCGCGAGTTCCGTCTCCAGCGCTTTGCGCGGGAAGGGATACAACTGCTCGACTCGCACGATCGCCACGTCGGCGCGCCCGCGCGCGTCACGTGCGGCCACGATCTCGTGCGCGAGTTTGCCGCTGCATAGAACGACGCGCTTCACGCGCTTCGGATCGGCCGCCGCGTCGCCGATCGCCTCGCGGAAGCGCCCGGATTCGAACTCGCCGACGGGGCTCATCGCGCGCGGGTCGCGCAGCAGCGATTTCGGCGTGAACACGATCAGCGGATGCTGCATCCCGGCCGCCGCGTGACGCCGCAGCAGGTGGAAGTACTGCGCAGCGGTCGAGCAATTTGCCAGCGTCAGATTGCCCTCGGCGCACATCTGCAGCCAGCGCTCGATGCGCGCGCTCGAGTGTTCGGGGCCCTGCCCGTCGAAGCCGTGCGGCAGCAGCAGCACGAGGCCGCTCTTCTGCCCCCATTTGAACTCGCCCGCCGCGACGAACTGGTCGAGCGGGATCTGCGCGCCGTTCGCAAAGTCGCCGAACTGCGCCTCCCACGCGACGAAGGTCTTCTGCGCGGCCAGCGTGTAGCCGTACTCGAAGGCGACCGCGGCCTCCTCCGACAGCAGCGAGGAGCGGAACTCGACATGCACTCCGGCGCGTAGGCCCGCGATCGGCACGTGACCCGCGCCGGTCTTCTGGTCGCGGATCACCGCGTGCCGATGGCTGAAGGTGCCGCGCTCACTGTCCTGCCCCGCGAGGCGAATACCGACGCCGTCTTTCACCATCGCGCCGAAGGCAAGCGCCTCCGCGCAGCCCCAGTCCAGGTCCTTCGCGCCGTGCACCATCTCCTCGCGCCGTTTCAACTGGCGCAACAGGTTCGGGTGCACCACGAAACCATCGGGCATCGCGTTGGTGCGCTCGATGATCTCGACCAGCGTCGCGCGCGCGACCCCGGTCTCCGGCGAGGGCTCGTCCGCCCAGTCGCCCGGGTGGTCGTCGCGCTCGGAGACCTGCGGCGCGACATCCTCCTCGGTGACGACCTTGCCGCCGCCGCGCGCACGCCAGCCTTCCAGCGCGACGCGCAACTTCTCGTCGTACTCGTGCGCGATGCGCTCGGCCTCCTCGCGCGTCATGTCGCCGCGCCGCGCCAGCAGTTCGATGTAACTGCGGCGCACGCTCGGGTGCTTCGCGATCTTCTGATACAGCAGCGGCTGCGTGTAGGCCGGCTCATCGCCCTCGTTGTGGCCGCGGCGCCGGTAGCCGACAAGATCCACCACCACGTCGCCATGGAACTGCTGGTGGAAGTCCACCGCGACGTGCGTCGCGCGCAGCACGGCCTCCGGGAAGTCGCCGTTCGCGTGCAGCACCGGCGCCTGCACCATTTTCGCGAGGTCGGTGCAGTAGTAGGTGCTGTAGCAGTCGTCCGGGCCGGCCGTGAAGCCGATCTGGTTGTTGACAATCAGGTGGATCGTGCCGCCGGTGCGGTAGCCGGCAAGTTCGCTCATCTGCAGCGTCTCGGCCACCACGCCCTGGCCGGTGAAGGCCGCGTCGCCATGCACCAGAATGCCGACCGTGCGGCGCCGCTCCGCGTCGCCCTCGCAGTCCTGCCAGGCGCGGACCATGCCGCACACGACAGGGTCCACCGCCTCCAGGTGGCTGGGGTTCGCCGTCAGGATCACCGCAATCTCCTGTCCCGCCGGCGTGCGGTAGGTGCCGCGCTGCCCGACGTGGTACTTGACATCGCCGCTGCCCTCCGGCATTTCCGGCAGCGCGCTGCCCTCGAACTCGCTGAAGATGCGCTCGTAGGGGCGGCCGAGAATCGTTCCCATCAAGGTCAGGCGCCCCCGGTGCGCCATGCCGATCACGACGCGCTGCACGCCATTCGCCGCCAGCCGGTCGAGCATCTCGGCCAGCGCCGGCAGCATCATGTCCGAGCCCTCCAGCGAAAAGCGCTTGGTGCCCGGGTAGCGCGTCTGCATGAACAACTCGAAGTTCTCGGCCTGCACCAGGCGCGAGAGGATGCGCTGGCGGTGCTCAAGGTCGAAGACCGCCTCGTTGCGGCGCGGCTCGACGCGCTCGCGCACCCACTGCTTGCGCTCGAGATCCACGATGTGCATGGACTCGACGGTCCAGCGGCGGCAGTAGGTCTCGCGCAGCACGTCGAGAATCTCGCGCAGCGTCATGGATGCGAGCCCGCACATGCCGTCGGTCGGGAACTCGCGGTCGAGGTCCCAGATCGTGAGGCCGTAGGACTCTGGGTCCAGCGACGGGTGCAGGTCAGGCGCGTACTCGAGCGGGTCGAGGTCGGCGAGTTGACAACCACGGGTGCGGTAGGCGGTGATCAACTGCCACACGCGCGCCTGTTTCTCGGAGACTCGCGTATCGGACGCGCCGGCGTCCTGCCGGATCCGCGCGGGTCGCCACGGTACACGCAGCGTGCGGAAGATCTCCTCCCAGAAGCCGTCGGCGCCGTCGAGCAGGTTCTCGACGCGCTGCAGCAGCCGCGCGCTCTCCGCGCCTTGCACCGTGCGGTGGTCGTAGGTGCTGGTGACGGTCATCACCGGGCCGATCGCAAGTTCCGCCAGCGCCTGGGGGCTCATGCCGCGCACGTGCACCGGCACGCCGATCGCGCCGGTCGCGAGGATCAGACCCTGTCCCTTCATCAGGCGCGGCACCGAGGCCTCGGTGCCGAGCCCTCCCGGATTGGTGAGAGAAAAGGTCGTGCCCGCGAAATCCTCCGCGGCCAGCACGCCCTTGCGCGCGCGCTCGATCTTGTCCTGATAGGCGGTGTAGAAGGCAAAGAAGTCCATCGCCTCGGCGCCTTTGACGTTCGGCACCACCAGCGAGCGCGAGCCGTCGCGCCCTTCGACGTCCACCGCGAGGCCGATGTTGACACGCTTCGGCACCACCTTGTAGGCCTGGCCGCCGCGCTCCTCGAAGCAGGACTGCACGTGCGGCATCTCGCGCACCGCGCGCACCATCGCGTAGGCGATGAAGTGGGTGTACGAGGTCTTGCCCAGCGCGCGGTCGCGCATGTGCGCATTGACGATCCGCCGGTTCTCGTCCAGCACCTTGACCGGCAGCGTGCGCACCGTCGTGGCGGTGGGCACCTCCAGGCTGGCGGTCATATTGGCGGCGATGCGCGCCGCGACGCCGCGCAGCGGCTGGTAGTCGCGGTCTTCCGCCGGGGTCGTCGAGGGTCGCGCGGCGGGTGCCGGCTGCGGCTCAACCGCCACCGTCACCGCGGGCGTCGAGGCCGGAGCCGCCGGGGCCGATCCGTCCGCCAGACCCAGGAAAATCCTTCCCCATTCTTCGTCCACGGAGGCCGGATCGCCCTGCCACTGCTCGAATAGGGCCTCCACGTAACCGGCGTTGACGCCGAACTGCTCCTCGAAGTCTATGGTCTTCACGCTGATCCGGCGCACCTGGTGCGAGCGCGCCGAACCCTCATTCTAGCCGCGTGCGACCCACGGTTGTACGCCGAGGCGCATCTAGAATGCGCCGCCATGCGGAGTGTCCTCCCGGTGCTCGCACTTGCCTTCTGGGCGAGTTGTCAGATCGCCGCGCCCGCCGGCACGCGTCTCTATCCGGGATACGGCGGCTGGCACCGCGAGGTGACCACGGGCAGCGCGCAGGCGCAGCGCTGGTTCGACCAGGGGCTGCAACTTCTCTACGGCTTCAACCACGACGAAGCGATCCGCTCCTTCGAGGAGGCCGCGCGGCTGGATCCGGATTGCGCGATGGCATGGTGGGGCGCTGCGACCGCGCGCGGCATCCACGTCAACAACACGCAGATGTCCGAGGAGGCGTGCGCGCGCAGCCACGAGGCGGCGCAGGAAGCGCTGCGGCGGCTCGACGCGGAGACGCCGGCCGAGCGCGCGCTGGTGCAGGCGGCGGCGGCGCGCTTTGCGCGTCCCGACCCGAGCGAGCGCGCGGCGCAGGATCGGGCCTACGCGACCGAGATGGAGTCGGCGTGGCTGGCGCACCCGCACGATCCCGACGTTGGCGCGCTGTTCGCGGAGTCCATGATGAATTTGCAGCCCTGGGACTACTGGACGAGCGACGGCGCGCCGAAGGGGCGGTGCGCGGAAATCGTCGCGACCCTCGAGCACGCGCTCGCGGCGGAGTCGCGGCATCCGGGCGCCAATCATTTCTACATTCATGCGGTCGAGGCTTCGGCGCACCCCGATCTCGCGGCCGCTGCGGCCGACCGGCTGCGCACGCTGGTGCCGGGCAGCGGGCATCTCGTTCACATGCCTTCGCACATCTACATCAACGTCGGTCGCTACGCGGACGCGGCCGACGCCAACGAGGAGGCGATTGCCTCCGACGAGGCGTATTTCCGACTTGCGCCGCCTCCCGAATTCTACCGCCTGTATTTCATTCACAATGTCCACTTCCTCGCCTTCGCGGCGATGATGGAGGGCCGGTACGAGGTGGCGCTCGGCGCCGCGCTCAAAATGGAGGCGTACGTGCCGGAAGAGTTCCTGCGCGGCCATCCGGAAATTGCCGACGGCATGATGCCTGTGAGTCTGCACGTTCTGCTGCGCTTCGGCCGGTGGGAGGAAATCCTCGCCGAGCCGGACTACCCCGACTTCCGCTTGGCGAGCCGCGCGCTGCGCCATTACGCACGCGCGGTCGCGCTGGCGAACCTGCGCCGCGTCGCCGAGGCGCGCGCGGAACTCGCCGCGTTCGATGCCGCCGTTGCTGCGGTGCCGGACGATTGGATGATCGGTAACAACTCGGCCGCGAGCGTCCTCACGGTGGCAGGCGCACTTGCCGAGGGCGAGATCCTGTGGCGCGAGGGGCGCTCGGAGGACGCGTTCGCGAGGCTCCGGGAGGCGGTGGCGCTCGAGGACGGCCTGACCTACGACGAGCCGCCGGGTTGGACGCAGCCGACGCGGCACGCGTTGGGCGCGCTGCTGCTGTCCGGCGGCCGCGCAGCCGAGGCCGAGGCCGTGTACCGCACCGACCTCGACGACAACCCGCGCAACGCGTGGTCGCTGCTCGGACTCGAGCAGGCGCTGCGCGCGCTTGACCGCGACGCCGAGGCCGATGCCCTGGCTCCGGAGGTCGCAGCCGCGTGGCTGCGCGCCGACGTGGACCCTCCGGCGTCGTGTTACTGCGCCGTGAACTAGCAGTCTGCTAGTACGCGGCCTTCTGCTCGGGGCTGAACTCGCGCTGGCGCAGGAAGTTCCAGAGTTCGTCCCGTTGCTTCAGGTTTCGCGAGAGCGCCTTCTGTTTTAGTTCCAATTGATCGCCGGTGAGTGTCAACTCATCCAGGCGCTCCTGGGAGAGTTCCGCGAGGATCAATTCTCGCTCATGCTCCGTCAAGTGCCACGAAAGGGAAGCCTGCTCCGAGAGTTCGAACACCACGTCGTAGACGTCAATGGGCCAGTCCGAATGATACTCCCAGAATGGGATGAACTTATTAATCGCGTAGCGGTTGCGATCCACCTGACTCGCGCCACGCGCGTTGAGCATCGTCTTCAGGGGTCCGAGGATCGCCGAGATCCAGCCTTGCCCCTCCTTGGCTTCGGGGCGCTGCCCGACCTCGCCCGCACGGATGCGCAGCAGCACGATCTTGCGGACGCCGCCGGCCGCGAGCGCAGGGATCGCGCGGTCAAGAAAGTCGAGCGCGCTGGCAACGCCGTCGTTGTCGTAATAACCGCCGTCCTGTAGGTGGTAAGAGGTTGCCGGGGTCAGGCAATCCGGCTGCGGATCGTCGCCGCGCCAGACCGGCCGAGACGCGGGAGAGACGTACGGAAAAGAAGCCGAAAGCCGCGCCGCCGTTGCGATCCGCAGGTCGCAATCGGGATAGAGTCCGAGCCATCCGCACGGGCTCGCGGCGTCGGAGATCTCCGGGTCGGAAAGATCGTGGGTGGCGATCAGCATTCTCTGGCCTGTCTCGAGCATCGTCGCGTTGAAGATCGCTGTGGGCCTCGTCCCTCGCGCCACACCGTGCCGCCATCTCCGCAGCGTGGAATCGTCCCGCAATCCCTGCTCCTTCCATGCCCGTTCGAGCGCCCAGCCGCGGTCGTATCGGTCCGCAACCAAGAATGGAACAAACATGCGGTGAAAGTCCGGATAGGCAAGACCCCAGGCCACGGCAGCGAGACTGCTCTTGCCGGCTCTCTCACGCGCCGTCTCGACCGCGGACAGATCGGGAGGCCCCGCGTCGAACTCCTGCAGATAGAAAGCCAGTCCGACGCTGCCGCCCGAAACGGCGCTGGTGGCGAGAAGCGAGCGAGGGAGCGTGCGATCCGGATCCTCTTCTTGCAGGAATGCGAGAACTGCCGCAGACCAGAACGCGGCGCTGATCCCGCCTCCGCTTGCCGTCACGACGACGGGAACGAGTCCGTTTTCCATATCGCGAGCCAGAAGCCATTGGTCCGCAACGTTCGTCTCTTGAAGAGGCCTCTGCTTCGTGCTGGGCTCCCAGGTTTCGAGGCCCGCGGGAACCTTAGGGACCGAACGGGCGCCGTAAACGTGATCCTCGTTCGTCGAACAATACGCGATGCACGAGTAGGCGACGACCACCGGAAGAACGGGAACGCGGCGCACGTCGAGGTGGTAAGACGCGATCGTCAGCACGATCGCACCCATCACGAGGAGCATGAGCGGATAGGCAGGAATCGGCAGCAACTCCGGCCATCGTCCCTCGGGGTTGCCAAGAACCATGAATAGCCCGTAAAGCAGAATGAAGAAAGCGAGGGTGTAAGCAACATGCGCCTGCGATTGCCTGAAGGTCCTGACGAGCGCGTCGGATTCCTCCGGAGACGCGCCGCTGGGCCGCTGAATGCTCTTCATCCTCGTGGTGACCTTGGCATGCAACTTCTGCGCGAAGGATCTCCCGGACAACACGCGGGTCATCCGCGCAATCCCAATGGTCGCGCCAACGCCGAGCACGGTGCCACCGAGCAGCGGCAGGACGGAGCGACTGTTGACCATGAAGGCCGTGAGCCAGGAGAGAATCGTGATCGTCGCGAAGGCGATCGGCCAGCATCTCGCGATGTGGTAGGCGGACTTGGGCGGATCAGAGCGAACATAGGCAAGATCGAATTGGTTTCCACCGCCGAGCATGACGATCTCGATCAGGGTCCAGCCGACGCGCGAGGCGAGGAGGACGAAGAAGACGAGGACGGCTGCGTCCGGCCAGGCGATGTCCGAGAACCAGTTGCCGATGTAGCCTCGCGCGAAGGTGACCGAGGCGATCGGGAGAAGAACAAGCGTGACCGCCAGCAGCGCGGGATATCTGCAGAAGAAGAGATACTGCAGGATGCGCCGTGTCCGGTGGAGGCGCCATACGGAATAGGACACCGCGAGAAGAACGGCAAAGGTGAGGAGAAGTTGAATCATTGGGGCGGGGTGTCAAGGTTCCTCGATCCAGATCGGGATCTCGGTCCCCGGGCCGGAGTCGAGCCACCGGTCGTAGAAGTTCCACGTCAGGCAGCCGTCGTCCGCGCGCGGGTCCACGAGTTGGCAAACGAGGCGGGCCAGCGGCTGGTTCATGTCCACCCGGAATGAGCCCGATGGCACGGCCACGCGCTCGCGTGTCAGGATCCACGACGCGCTGCGCTCGTGGTGGCCCTGAAACGGCTCCGCAGCGCGGGTTGCCGATGCGAGCCGGAACACCCCCATTTCGGCGGTGGTGCCGGCGTCCAGGTCCTCCACCAGCACGCCATGCACGCGCAGCAGCGCGGCGACTGCCGTCAGGTCGGGCCCGAGCAGGTAGGCACGCGGCGCGGTGATCTCCTCCGCCGCGCGGAAGGTCACCATCATCGGAACCGTAACGGAGGTGCGCGGCCCGGCGGCGACGCGCCACTCCTCGCCGTCCTCCGGATCGCGGCCCATCTCGAAGCCGCGGATCAGCAGCGGCTCTTCGCCGCGGCTGACGATCTCGGCGCGTGTGTGTTGCCGCAGGCGGCCTGCCCCCCCCTCGGCGGCGGTCTCGGCGTCGAGCCGCGCGCAGAACGCGGGCAGGCGGCGGCCCTGCTCGGCGGAATAACGAACGATTTCCTGCACGAAGGCGCGGCTCGCGGCGATCCGCGTGCGGAAGTCGGCGTAGGCGTAGGTCTCGGAGAGAATCGCGACGCGGTTGCGCAGACCCATCGAGTTCGTGACGAACCTCGGGCGGTGGTCAAAGGTGCGCCAGCCATTGATGGCGTCGGGCGCGTCCTGGAACCAGTCCGGCCCGTCGGAGAGGAAGTTGCCGTAGTCGAAGGTCTCGAAGCCGTGGCGCTCCCGCACGCGGCGGCGAAGTTCGGGCAGCCAGCGCGTCTCGACCTCCGTCTTGAGGTCGGCGTGCGCGGATGGCGTCAGCGTCGGCGCGTAAGTCAACTCGTAGCCGTGCGCGCTGCCGTTGGTCGTATGCAGATCCACCACCACGTGCGGATCCCACTCGACGAACAACCGAGTCAGGTTGCGCGCCTCGAGGTTCTCGAGTTTCATGCCGTCGCGGTTCAGATCGAGGCCGCGCGCGGACTCGCGCTTGCCGGTGAGCGAGGGTCCCTGCTGCAGCGGGCGGTGCTTGGGGCCGAAGCGGTCGTTGCCGTCGGCGTTGTAGATCGGCGCGAGCAGCACCACGACGTCGTCCACCGGCCACGGCTCCTCGCCCCACACCGTCTCGCGCAGCAGTTCCAGCAGCGCCTCCTTGCCCTCGACCTCGCCCGCGTGGATGTTCGCCATCACGAACACCACCGGCTTGCCGAGCGCGTGCGCGTCCGCGGGCGTGCGCACCGGCGGATCGGCGATCACGACGAGCGGCTGCTCGCGGCCTTCCGGCGTGACGCCGAACTTTGTCAAATGAACGCGGCGATCGCCCGCGGCGTCCACCGCGCGCAGGAACTCCATGACCTCGGCGTGGGAGGAGGTGCGGGCGTAGGCGCTGCGCTCGGGGGTCGTGGCCGGAGGATCGTGAAGGAAGGCCTTGGGCATCGCGCAGGCGGCGCAGGCGAGTGACAGGAGAGCGGTGCGCGTCGGACGCATCCCGGCACGATAGCCCCTCCGCATAGAATGAGCCGGTCAACGATGTCTCGCGCCACGGTAATCGCCCTCGGATCGGTCCTGATCCTCGCGCTGGGCGCCTTCGCCTGGAGGTTCTTGAGCGCGCCGGCGCGATCCGCGGTCGCCCCTGCGGTCGATCTCACGGTCGTGCTGGTGGACGGCGACAACGCGGAATGGATTCCTTCCGCTGAGGCGGTGCTCGTGCCGGATGGAGAATCCGAATGGCAACTCTTCGCGCATGGGCCCGGAGCGCGCGAGGCGAGATGGCCTCATGCCGCGGCCTCCGGCGGTCGGCTGGCCTTCCCCAGCGTCCCGGCGGGCTCGTCATGGACCCTCGTCGGCTGGCTCACCACGGATCCTCTCCCTGTTGTCAAATCCGTCGCGGTCCCGCCGACCGCCCGCCAGACCTACGAGCCTCACCTCCTCTGGTCGCAGTGCGTGCAGACCGTGACCGGCGTGCTGGTGGACCCGGAGGGCCGGCCGATGATGGACTCGGACATCGAGTGGCGACTCAATCCCGTCCTCAGCGCACTGCCCGGCCGCACCGGCGCCACCGACGGCGCTGGCCGCTTTGAGTTCCGCATCCCGCGCTGCCAGGGAATCTCGTGGAGCGAGAATGAGATCCGCACGATGTTCGCGGTGGAACTGCCAACTCTCCGCGCCGTCCTCGGCCCGCTCGTGGACTGCGACCTCTTGGATCTTGGACTGATTCGCTTCGAAGCCATGACTCTGGCCGCTGCCGGCACGGTTTGCGACGCTTCAGGTCGGCCGCTGACTGGACTGGAGGTGAGCGGCCGCACGGAGGATGGCGCCACGATGGAAACGCTCACCGATGCGAGTGGGCGGTTCCGCCTGGAACTCTCCGACCCGGTGGTCGGCGTGACCGTCTCTCTGGACCAACCGCGTCACTTCCCGGTTTTCGCGCCGGTCGAGGCTGGCACTTCCGGTCTCGAACTCACCTTGCGCCCGTGTTCCACCATCCGAGGCGCTCTCCTGCTTCAATCCCCCCCCTCGATGCGTCGCGAAGCATTCCATCAGCCATCGTTGGAAATTTCCGTTGCGGCGGATTCGGAATCGAAGACCTATCTGATGGACGATCGGTACTTCGTGGAATATCTGCCTCCAGGCCTGCATACCGTGCAGGTCCGGCTCAACGGCTTCCTGGCCGCGGAGCATCACGATGTTGACCTCCCCGCCGGCGAAAAATGCCAAGACCCCCGCCTGACCGCACTCGACCTCCGCGCCGGAAACCGCGCCGTCGAATTCAAGGTTTCCAAAGAATCGTCCGCTTCTTTCGATGACTTCTTCCTTCGCATCCAGGGCGACGCCGGTTGGTTCGAGAAGGAAATCCTCGCGAATGTCAACAACATCGTGATCTTCCCGGAGCGCGAAACGCGCGCCTGGCTCGGCGCCCGTGGGGCGCGCACGCAGGAAATCTCCCTGGATTCCCAGAGCATCGTATTGCGGCTCGAGCGCGGCATCGAAGCCGTTCTGGCAGTGAGCGACAACTCGGCGGTAGGATGCCTGCTCAAGGCGCGCCTGATTCCTCTTGGCGTTCCGGATGATGGGAGAAAATTCGCGAACTTCGTCTCGCGCAAGAGCGGCCGAGTGGCGCTGACTTTGCCCGCGCCGGGACGCTACCGCATCGAGTTCACTCTGCACTCTCCGGAGCGCCTGTCGGTGGGAACGCCAGTGCCGGCGGCGCGCATCGTCCCCGCCGAGATCACCGTCGCGGAGCGAGGCGGGACTTTCCCCGTCACCGTGGATCTCGCCGGCTTGAAGCCTTCTGAAGAATGACGCGGGTCGTACTCGCAGGTGCGACCGGAATGGTCGGAGGACTGCTGCTCGCGCGTTTGCGCGCGGATCCCGCGGTGCGCGAGATCCACCTGGTCGGGCGCCGCGCACCGGCTGGGATGGAAGGCGACGCGCGCGTGCGCTTCCACGCGGCCGATTTCAGGAGCCTGCCTGAGCGCGCGCCGTGGGTCGCGGCCGACCGCGGCTTCTGCTGCCTGGGCACCACGCTGCGCGCCGCCGGCTCGCCGGAGGCTTTCCGCGCGGTGGACCATGGCGCGGTGCTCGCCTTCGCGCGTGCGCTGCGCCGCGGCGGCACGCCGGAGTTCCGCATCGTTTCCTCCGTCGGCGCCGACGCCGCCGCCCGCTCCTTCTACTTGCGCGTGAAGGGTGAGACCGAACGCGAACTGGCGGCGCTCCACTTCGCGCGCCTGCTCATCTTCAGGCCCGGCCTGCTGCGCGGCCCGCGCGCCGAGTTCCGCCGCGGCGAGCGCCTCTTCCTCGCAGCGGCGCCGATCTGGGAATTGTTTCTGCAGGGGCGCAGGCGCCGCTTCCGCACCACCCGCGCCGCCGACCTTGCCACCGCGATGCACGGACTGCCCGCGGGCGAGGGCGTCCGGGTGTGGCATGATCACGGTTGCTGAAGGCCGCTCTTCACGGATTGACGCGCCTTTCGGGCAGTGTTGCACAGACCTGCGCAGTGCGTGATGCGTCCACCTGCAGACGGCAGGCGGCAGGTTCATACCGGTCTCCGGACTCACTTTCTGGTTTCTCGACGCGCGGAAGCAAGCGATCTGCCACACGTATTGCCACACCTTCGCTACCCACCTGCTGGAGGACAGACGGGGAGAGTGCCAGCCGGAGGACTGCCCGCTACACTGACCTGCGTAGGAAAGATTGGACGCTCCGCGCCACGGCCCGCGGCCACCACCAAGGCCAACAGGGCCGGCGGTCGGGAAGCGATCCGGCCTCGCTACAAAGACCTGCCTATCGCACTGATCCCGCGCTGCACAGGTCCGTCGAATTGGAGTTGGGCGGCACAGACAATGGCCGAATTGCGTTTCCGCTCTCGGGCTTCGCGTCTTCGAGCCGGTGATTCCGCGAACGGCAAGGTAACAGATGAATGCGCACCGCATTGCGAGATGGCGCCGCAGGCTGAGCATCGCCGCTCTCATGGCGCTCGCCTTCGCCATCATCGGATGGCGCGTTGCGGTCTATTTCATCGAACGCGCACCCAGCGTGCCATCGGCTGGAGTGCCAACCTGTCCGGGCAGCCTTGATCCGGGCTTCGTCGGGGCGGCGGAGCGAGCGCGTCGTCATCTAACCGCCATGCTCGTAGAGCGCGAGATTCCTGGGCTCACGGTGGCCGTGGAGGTCGGCGGTCAACTGGTCTGGTCCGAGGGATTCGGCCTCGCAGATCGCGAACGCGGCGTCGTCGCCTGCCCGGACATGCAGTTCCGTATCCAGAGCGTTTCCAAGCCGGTGACAGCTGCGGGTATGGCGCGTCTCGTCG
>Ga0247727_10000252_pt1 | contig 128232 bp, 115 predicted proteins | sample WisWelCaveWW1625_FD_202498 | JGI IMG/M metagenome (GOLD analysis project Ga0247727, IMG submission 202498) | Biofilm microbial communities from Wishing Well Cave, Virginia, United States - WW16-25 | ecosystem: Environmental > Aquatic > Deep subsurface > Groundwater > Cave microbial mat...
CGGCGCAACCCAGCGAGAAGCAGCCGATTGCCGATGAATCTCTTGGCGAGGGAAGCTCGCCGAGAGGGGGCGGCTGTGGGACTCGTCGCGGGCGACGACGGCTGGCGGATTCCGGATGAACTGTGGGTGCAAATGGAGCCTATGCTGCCGCCCGGTAAGCCGCACCCGCTGGCATGCCTTCCGGTGGACCGCTCGACCCGCCCTTCGGGTGGGGCGGCAAGGGCGCATCTGCGGCGTCGCTCCTCCTCGGCAGCCCCCTTCGGGCTCGCCTCGTCGTCTCTCCTTGCAGCTGTCGGTCGCTTCGCCGCGCTCCGCGCGGCTCGCGAGCCGATCCGCCCGCTTTCGCGGTCGGACGCCCTTGGCGCCGCCACCGCGACGGCACGTCCTACTGGTATAGGTTCTAAGGGCGCGCGCAGGAATCCTGTCTATGGAGAGTGGATGAGCCTCTGCCTGGCCTTGATCGTCCTTCTCCAGGATCCGCCCGATGCCGTCGTCGACGCGGTGCGGCACTACCTCCAGTCAGGTGACGCGGCGGCGCTCGCGTCGGTCGGCGAGGACATCGCCGCCGTCGAGAAGGCCGTGCGGATCGCGATGAAGCGCGAGGCCCCGAAGAAGGCGGGAGTGGAGGAGCGCGAGGTCGCATCGTCGGTCGACGCCGCCGTCACGATCAAGTACCGCCTCGCGGTGCCGGAGGCCGCGACGAAGGGCGTCGCGTGCCCGTTGCTGATCACCCTGCACGGCGCCGGGGGCGACGCGGGCGAATGGCTGACGGCACGGCTCGCCGAGATCGGCGAGAAGCGCGACTTCTTCGTGCTGGCGCCGCAGGCGGGGAAGGCGGGATGGGGCCAGTCGACCCTCGGCTACGACACCGTGATGGCCCCGCTGCGCGACGTGATGAGGCGCGTTCCGATTGACCCCGATCGCGTCTGGCTCGACGGCGTGTCGATGGGTGCGAATGGCGCGTGGCAGATCGGATCGCTCTTCGCCGACCGCTTCGCCGCGATCGCGCCGCGCGGCGGCACGCCGTACTTCGTGAAGGTGAAGGGACGGGATGGCCAGCCCGACGAACTGCGCATGCTCTACGCCCGCAATCTCAAGGCGCTGCCGGTCGACTGGACGTACGGGGCGAAGGACGCCGGCCTGCCGATCGATTCGGTGCGGGGGCTCGCCCAGATCCTCAAGGGCTGGCGCTACGACATCACCGTGAAAGAGCTGCCGGAAGGCGGCCATGACTGGTTCCCCGAGGAGTCGCCGCGCCTCCTTGCATGGATGACGTCGAAGGTGCGCGCCGCCGATCCGCCGGAGCTCTTCTTCGTCACGTGGGAGCGGATCTTCAGCCGCCACACCTGGATCGAGATCCTGGAGGTCACGGCCAAGGAGAGCGTGAAGACGCCGGTGAAGGACTTCGACGGCAAGGTGCTCGAGACGCGGACCGTGTTCTCGACCGAGGTGCGCGTCGACGCGCGGATGAACCCGAAGCAGAACGCGATCGAGGTGAAGTGCGACGGGGTGAAGGAGCTGAAGCTCTGGCTCAACGGCCGGCTCCTCGACCTCTCAAAGCCGGTGATCGTCCGGGTCAACGGGAAGAAGGCCTTCGAGGGACGGGTCGAGCTCTCCGTGCAGACGATGCTCGACGAGGTGCGCCGTCGCGGTGATCCCAGCCGGCTCTACTCCGCGAGCGTCACCGTCAAGCCGTGACGCTTACGTCGGCGTCACCTGGTTGCCGCCCGCCCGCTTCGCCGCGTACAAGGCCTGGTCGGCGCGCGCGATCAGGACTTCCATCGACTCCGGCTTGCGGTACGACGTCAGACCGAAGCTCGCCGTGACGTGGACGCCCTTGAGCGAGCCGGCGCCGGTGAAGCCGTCGAGCAGCGCGCGCATCCGTTCGGCGATGATGGTCGATCCCTCGAGCGACGTGTCGGGCAGGATGGCCGCGAACTCGTCGCCGCCGATGCGGCAGACGGTGTCGGGCGTCCGCACGAGCCCGCGGATCGCCTTGCCGATGGCCCGCAGCAGCGCGTCGCCGGTCGGGTGGCCGAACTTGTCGTTGACCTGCTTCATGCAGTCGAGATCGTACGCGACCAGCGTCAGCGGATGGGCGTAGCGTGCGGCGCGGGCGACCTCCATCGCGAGGGTCCGGTCGAAGCAGTGGCGGTTTCCGATTCCGGTGAGTGAGTCGGTGAGCGCCAGCTGCTCCAGGCGGTGGCGCTGGACGTCGGCGGAGATCAGGGTCGCCAGCAGTTCGCCCACGTCGCGCTCGCTCTCGGTGAAGGGCCGGTCGATGGTATGGATGTTCAGGACGCCGACGACGGCGCCAAGCGAGAAGAGCGGCAGCGCCATGAGCGCCGCGATGCGCGTCCGCTGGAGCGGGCTCGGCACGAAGCGCGGATCGTGGATCGGGTCGTTGACGAGCGCGGGCTCCTGGTGCTTGGCGACCCAGCCGGCGACGCCCTCGCCGACCTTGAAGCGGATCCGCATCTCGTCCTCGTCGAGCCCCGAGGTCGCGACCATGATGAGGTCCTCGTTCTCCAGGAGCATGATCGAGGATCGCGATTCAGGCAGGACCGGCGAGATGGCCTGGAGGATGGCGGTGAGCGCCTCCGCGAGCGGCAGGGACGAGATCATCGCCTGGCCGATCTTGTGGAAGCAGTCGATCAGTTCGCGGATTTCGGCGCTGCGAGAGATGTTCATCGGGGAGGGAACAGTCTACTTTGCGGGTGGAGCTCGGCGGAAGAGCTCTCCGGAGAGGAGCTTCTCGGTGAGGGTCTTGCGCGCCGGCGCGAACGCCCCGGCGAGCGCCTCGAAGTAGGGCGCCGAGGCCTCGGCGAAGAACGCCGCGAAGCCGCGCTTCGAGACGGCGTCGAGCGACGCCGCGTAGCTGCGCACGGTCGTCTCCCACATGAGCGTGCCCGTCGCGACGCCGACCGCCTTCGCGCTCGAGAGCGCCATCGCGCCCGAGAGGCGCAGGAGCGGGACTTTCTCCGCGTCGCGCAGCTTCGTGAAGGTCTGCCAGAGCGCCTCGGGGCTCGGGATCGCGGCGCTCCCCGAGCGATAGAGCTGCGCGTAGCCCGCGGCGATCTCGGTGCCGAGGGCGGTGAGCTCCGCCTTCGAGAGCGGCGGCGTGTCGAGCGGCAGCGTCGTCTTGGAGGAGGCCGTGTTGAGCGCGTCGAGCAGGTCGCCGGCCGTGCCGATCGTCGCGTCGGGCGAGATCGCGCCGTCCTTCTTGAGCTCGTCGACGACGCGGTTCAGGTAGACCTTCGTGCCGGAGGCGGCGTCGCCCACGAGCGCGAAGAACCAGACCGGCGAGAAGTGGAACGCGAACATGCCGGCGGCGTCGACGACGTTGCCGACGACTTTCTTGGCGACGTAGTTCTCCGGCAGCGCGCCCGAGTCCTTCGCGTAGGCGCCCTCGACGTTGCCGATGCCCTCGATGATGAAGCGCTGCGTGTTGCCGAGGAGGAAGGTGTAGAACTTCGTGCCGCGGAGCGAGGAGGGGAGGAGCGAGTCGGTCGCGAGCTTCGAGACGCCGCCGATGCCGGCCGCCACGGAGCGGAGGGTGCGCTCGGGGAGGGAGACGACGTAGAGGAGCGCGTCGGTGAGGGACATGGGTGCCAGTTTAGACGGGAGACGCAGCGAAAACGAACAGGGAGTTGAGTGTCCCCGCACGACACGCTCGACGGTAGAGTATCGCCGTGACGAACGATGTCGCGGCCCCGGAGGCCGCGCTTCTCGCGGCCATCGAGAAGCACTGGGGCTACACCGAGTTCCGCCCGCTCCAGCGCGAGGCGATGTCGGGCGCGATCGCGCGCCGCGATTCGCTCGTGGTGCTTCCCACGGGCGGCGGCAAGTCGCTCTGCTACCAGGCGCCGGCGCTGCTCGTCGACGGGATCACGGTCGTCGTCTCCCCGTTGATCTCGCTGATGAAGGACCAGGTAGACAAGCTTCTCGCGAAGGGGATCCCCGCCGCGTTCCTGAACAGCAGCCTCGACGCCGAGGACCGCCGCCGGGTGCGGGACGATCTCCTCGGCAATCGGATCAAGCTCCTCTTCGTCGCGCCCGAGCGGTTCGCGGCGGAGGGGTTCATCGCGGCGCTCAAGAAGGCGCGCGTCGCCGCCTTCGCCATCGACGAGGCGCACTGCATCAGCCACTGGGGGCATGATTTTCGGTCGGACTACCGCGAACTCGGCCTGCTGAAGAAGACCTTCGCGGACGCGCCGGTGCATGCCTTCACCGCCACCGCGACGCCGCGCGTCCGGCAGGACATCGTCGCGCAGCTCGGGCTTCAGAATCCGCTCCAGCTCATCGGCGATTTCTTCCGGCCGAATCTCTTCTACCGCGCGGCGCCGCGCACGACGGGATTTGATGACGTCATCGACATCGTCCGGCGCCGCCCGCGGCAGCCGGGGATCGTCTATTGCATCCGCCGCGCGGATGTCGACAAGGTCTCCGCGCTGCTGAAGCCGGAGGGCGTGCGCGCCGATCCCTATCACGCCGGGATGTCCGACGACGACCGGACGAGCGTGCAGGATCGCTTCGCCGCCGGCGAGACCGATGTTGTCGTCGCGACCGTCGCGTTCGGGATGGGGATCGACCGCGCGGATATCCGCTACGTGGTCCACGCGGCGATGCCGAAGTCGCTGGAGCATTACCAGCAGGAGACGGGACGCGCGGGGCGGGACGGCAAGCCGGCCGACTGCATCCTGTTCCATTCCGGCGGCGACTACGGACTGTGGCGGCAGATCATCCAGTCGAACGAGGCGGGCGATGCGGAGCCCAAGATGCGGATGCTCTCCGAGATGTACGCGTTCTGCCGCGGCAATCGATGCCGTCACCGCTCGCTGGTCGAGTACTTCGGGCAGGCGTGGACGGTCGCATCGTGCCAGGCGTGCGATCTGTGCACGGGCGAACGGCCGGTGATCGACGACGCAGCGGAGGTCGTGCGGCGGATCGTGGCCTGCATCACGCAGACCGGACAGCGGTTCGGCCCCGGGTACGTGACGGACCTGCTCTGCGGCGAGAGGACCGATCGTGTCCGGCAGCACGGCCACGACCGGCTGGAGTCGTTCGGCGCGCTTTCGAATCGGCCCCGGGAGGCGGTGCGAATCTGGATCGGCCAGCTCGTCGACCAGGGCGTGCTCCGACCCGACGGCGACTACGGCGTCCTGAAGCTGACGGCGAAGTCGGGAGACGAAGCGGCGCTCTACGAAGTGACGACGACGACGCGGAAGAAGCGCAAGGCGGCGCCGGCACCGGTCGCCGCGCCGTCGACGGAGCCGGTCGACGTCGGTCTCTTCCATCGCCTGAAGGCGCTGCGGCGCGAGATTGCCGACGAGCACAACGTGCCGGCCTACGTCGTCTTCAGCGACCGGACGCTTCGTGAATTGGCACGGCAGAAGCCGGCGAACGAGACCGAGATGCGGCGCGTGCATGGGGTGGGGCCGGTGAAGTTCGAGACGTTCGGCGCGCGGTTCCTGAAGGCGATCCGGGGGGACTAGCGGCATGGCCATCGTCCCGATCATCCTCGCGGCGGGCGAGTCGACGCGCATGGGTCGCCCGAAGCCGCTGCTCGACTTCAGCGGGCGGACGGCGCTTGAACTCGCGCTGGGGTCGGAACGCGACGGCGGGGCGGGGCGGCCGATCGTCGTCCTCGGCCACGAGCAGGCGCTCATCCGGTCGACCGTGAAGCTCACGGAAGCGACGGTCGTCGTCAACGTCGACTACAAGCTGGGGCAGACGACGTCGCTGAAGGCCGCCCTGCGCGTGCTGCCGCTTGATGCGGAGGCGTTCCTGCTTCATCCCGTGGACTGTCCGCTGATCACGGGCGCGATCGTGAAGAGCGCGATCGACGGCTGGCGGGCGAGCGGGAAGCCGATCGTGATCCCGAGCCATGCGATGAAGCGCGGCCATCCGGTGCTCTTCGCGGCGGCGCTGAAGGATGAGTTCCTTGCGCTCGGCGACGGCGAGCCGGCGCGGACGATCGTGAACGCGCACGCGGCGGAGATCCACTACATCGACGCGCCGGAGGAGTGCCTCGTCGACATGGACACGCCGGAGGAGTACGAGGCGTGCCGGAGGCGGATGATCGGGTAGTGGCAATTATGGATACTACTCAATCAAGTGTGATATAGTTCTATCATGCGTAAGGAAGCTCGACGGGCGACACCCGTCTCGGAGTGGCCTTCACACGTGCGCGAGATCTACACCCACATCCTCGCCAGCACTCACAACACCACGAGCTTGGCTAAAGCCTCGGGGAGGTCGGCGCCGACCGTGGCGAGATCCCTCCAGACCCTGCGTCGCCTGCTGGGGCAGCAGGGCGACGAGTTGGTCTCTGTGCGATCGCACTCCCGCTGGCACTACGAGATTCGGATCAACGAGGCGGAGTGGAATGCGTCCTGGGAGCGGTTCCGGGCCATGTGCGGCTCCATTCGCGTCGCGAAGCGAGTTCCTGACGAAGATCCGGATGTCGCTGCCAACACGTGATGAGCCGCGCCCTCTTCGTGGACGCTGGTGCCTATGTCGCCTTCCACATCGCCAACGACCAGCATCACAAGGTCGCGAAGGCCTGCTTCGAAGAGCTTAACAAGACCCGGCGGCTGCTCATCACGTCCACGGACATCGTCGATGAGGCAGTCACGCTCATCGAGAAGTGGGCGAATGCCGACTTGGCCGTGGAGTTCGGGGAGACGCTGGCGCGCGACCGACGCACACGAATCGCCGACATTGACGATGCGATTCGCAAGGCCGCGTGGTCCCGGTTCAAGGCCTTTGGCGACAAGTCCTTCTCACTGACCGACTGCACCACCATGGCCGTGATGAAGCTCTATCGGGTTGAGGAGCTCTTTACCTTCGACCAGGAATTCAGGAAGGTGGGCGTGAAGGTCGTCCCCTAGATCGCCCTGTATCCACCCGGATACCCGGAACCCCATTTCCGCGCTCCGTTCGCGTGGCATGCCGCTTGCGTGGCATCTCCCATGAAGAAACTACTGCCGCTTTTCCTCCTCGCCGCCTGCTCAACCTCGTCGTCCGACCCTCTCAAGGCCGATGAAGCCACCGCCCGCGAAGCCATCAACGGCTACGTCGCGCGCGGCTGTTCCGCGGTTCCCGAGCTCAAGGCGCGGCTCGACGACCCCGATCCCGTCGTGCGCCGCCGCGTGAAGACGGCGCTCGGCCGCATCACCGGCCAGTGGGGCGGCGACGGCCGGCTCGTCTGGAAGCGCGACCTCAAGGACGCGGTCAGCCTGGGCAAGCCGGTCCTCCTGCTCCAGCTCTTCGGCAAGCTCGATGAAGAATTCTGCTGAGCCAACGGCAAGCTCGCGAGAACCGTGACGTTCTCGGACAAGCGCGTCATCGAAGTCATCAACCAGAGCTTCGTGCCGGTGTGGGAGAGCGTGGCGCCGGTCGCCGTGGCGGTCTTCGATCTCGGCGACGGCAAGACCGTGCGAGGCACGATGGGCGGCGAAATCGCGATCTACTTCTGCCGGCCTGACGGCAAGGTCTTCGACATCCTGCCGGCGCTCCACTCGCCCGCGGCGACGCTCGCGGCGATCAAGGCGGCGCTCGCGTTCTACCAGTCGACCGGCGCGACCGACGACGCCATCCGCAAGCACCACCTCGACGAGCTCGTCAGCATGGTCGCGACCGGGAAGGGGAAGCCGACGGCGCAGACGGCGCGCGCGAAGAAGGACCAGCACATGAAGGACGGCGCCGACCCGGCGACGAAGGCGATGGGAAAGATGATGTACTCGAAGAGCGGCGTCTCGGAGCCTGAACCGATCGTCGTCGTCGAGCCGGGCGGCCTCGACCTCTTCAAGAAGCAGGTGCACCAGGCGATGGCGTCCGGCGCGCCGCGGACGCCGCGCGAGTGGACGAAACAGCTCTTCATCACGATCATGGATCAGCCGCTCGACCAGGGCGGCGAGCACATCTACGACATCGACACGTTGAAGCCGATCAGCCTGGATGAGTAAGGAAGTAGCTAGTAGCTAGTAGCCGGAGTAGGGGAGTAGGGGAGTAGGGGAGAGAAGAGTAGAAGTCACAGGTACTCTTCGGTCCATCCCCCGTCCGCCCCGCGGCGGATCACCAGCACCGACGCGTTCACCGGGTTCCGCTCGCTCTCGAACCAGTCGACCGACCGGTTGTGCCACGACATGCGAAGCGCCCGCTGCGTCACGCCGTGGCTCGTGATGATGTGGTTTCGGAACTGCGACCGATGCAGCTTGCCAATGAAGAGAGTGACGCGCTCGACGACATCCGCCCGGCTTTCGCCATTGGGCAGGCGGAAGTAGAACTGCCCGCGCGCGTCGGTCATCAGCTTGTAACGGGCGCTCCGCACAGGGTCGGACGCCGCGATCTCCTGGTCGCTCAGCCCGTCCCAGTCGCCGAACTCCTGCTCGCGGAGGAGGAATGACTCACGGCGGTCGATGGCGTGCGCCGCCTCGCCGAATGCCCGCGGAACCACGATCGCCTCCGTCTGACGACAGCGGAGATAGGGCGAGCACCAGCAGCAGGTCTGCGACGCGTCGAGTCCGAGGGCCGCGATCTTCGCTCCCGCCTCCAGCGCCGCCGGATCGCTCCCCGGCCGCAGGAGCGGAATGACGTGGTCGGGCGTGGTTTTGTAGACGAGGTCGTCCTCGTTGGCCGTCGACCTCGCGTGGCGGACGAGGACTAGCGTGTCGATGTCGCGGTTCATGTCACAGCCATCCTATCCCCGGCGGCCCGATCGCCGCGTTGATCGCCGCGAGCGGATTGCCGAGCTTGAAGAAGCCCGCCGACATTTGCGGATGGCCGGCCTTCACGATCGTCGCGTCGCCGATCGCCTTCTCGAGCTCCTGCGCGATCCCGCCCCACAGGACGAACGCGACGCGCCGTGTCCGGAGCACCTCGATCGCGCGCTGCGTGAAGGGCGCCCAGAGCCGCTTGTGCGTGTCGCGAATCCTGTCGTCCCAGACGGAGAAGGTCAGCGTCCGGTTGAGCCACAGCACCCCCTGCGATGCCCACCCCGCGAAGAGATCAGCCGGCAGGGCAATCTCGCCCGACGCAATTGCCTGCGCGACGTGCAGGCCGGACCTCGCGGCGTATGCGGGCTTCGTACGCATCGCCGCAATGACGATGTTGCGCAGGCTCGGACTGACACGCTTCGTGCGGAACTGCGTCTTCCAGTCGGTCACGTCGCCTTGCTCGAACGACCGCCCCGTCGCCTGCTCCACCTTCGTGTAGGGGTCGTTGCCGAAGATCACGGCGCGGACGCGGGCGGGAGCGAGATCGTGAAACGCGCGAAAGACGCTTTTCGGCCAGATCGGGCCGCCGGGAAGGGCCGGCACCTGGGCAAACGGAAGCTCCACACCGTCAAAGGCGGAACGCCAGGCGGCGGGCAAAAGCGAACGCCACGCCGAGAGCAGGGACTTGAGATCCGCTTGTAGAATGGGCGGAGATTACCATGTCGTTCGCCAGCCTGGCCAAGTCCCTCGACGAACTCCTCGCGCTCGGTGCGATGGCGTCGTTCACCGTCACCGGGATCTATCTTACCGACGCCGAGTTGGCCGACCTCAAGCCGCTGCTCGGTCCCGACGGCACCTACATGGGCGTCAAGCTCTTCGCGACGGCGACGTTCAAGAAGGGCGACAACTCGGGAGTCCACCTGGGGATTCCGTACACGCTGAAATCCTGCTAGGCCGCGGCGGGCTTGTCGCCCTCGAGGAAGAGGTAGTAGCGGAGCCCCGGATTCGATCCGTCGAACTTCCAGATCCACGCGTCGAGCACGTAGTGGGTCGCCTGCGGCAGGACGAGCGCTGGGACGATGACCATCAGCGCCTCCTCGCTCATCGGCTTCGGGGCGGAGAGTCCGAAGAAGATCGACGGATGGTCCTGCCAGATGAAGCGGTCCCACAGGCCTTCCTCGAAGTAGCCGAGCATGAAGATGATCCCGACGAACCCGAGCGCCGCCGCCGGATGATGCAGCCACGCGAGCCAGGAGCGCGTCCCGCTCCACCTGCGTCGCCCGTACAGCCAGACGAGCGCCATGTACGGCACGCCGTGCGCGACGACGTTCGTCACCGTGAAGGCGAAGTCGCTGTTGAACGCGACGATGCCGACGTACCACGTCAGCGCGGTCGCGACGACGATGCCGATCTTCGGCCAGTTGAGCGCCCGCCGCTGTGCGACGAGCTGGATCTGCCGGCCAACGAAGAGCGCGATCGCCGCGGTGTAGAGCCCGAGCGCCATCCACTTCAGCTCCGGCGGCGACGGGATGAAATCGCCCGAGACGAACCAGTCGTACGAGCGGTTCGGCGTCGTGTGCCAGTAGGCGAGCGGGTAGAGCATCGTCGCGTAGATCGCGAGCTTGTCGATCCACGCGTGGTCGCGCTCGCCGGCGCGGTGGCGGTAGACCATCACGAAGCCCATCTGCTGGCGCACGAAGTGGAAGACGGCGAGATAGGCGAGCACGCGCCAGAAAAGCAAATGGCCGCCGAGGTAGTAGAGCGACGCCCCGATGAGAAAACAGACCATCGGCGTCGCCAGGTAGTGCATGCGGCGCCGGCGGAATTCGTCGGGGTCGAAGTAGGTGCGGTAGAGCGACGACCAGACGTGGGCGACATCGATGAGAATCACGAAGACGAGGAAACCCCACGGCGGCGTCTTGGGATCTCGCAGTGCGGGGATCGCCAGGACCAGCGCGACGGCGAGGAGCGCCGGTCCGATGATGAGCGCGAGATCAAACGGAGCCGATTTGATCCATTTCACAGCGAACTCTCGAACCGGTATCCCAGCTCCGCCATGATCTCTTCCGCCGCCTTCACGCCGCGGTACTGCGCCTCCTCGAATAGCGACAGGCCGCTGAGGTCGGAATGGGCGAAGCGGACATTGCCGACGGGTGCGAGCGCCTCCCTGCGTGCGCGCCCGAAGATGAAGCCGGGCACCGGCCGGATCATGGCGTGGCCCCAGAGCATGACGTCGATCGTCGACGCGTTCTCGCGGATGTCGCGGTGCGCGCGCCGCAGGTCGAGCAGAACCTCGTCGCGCCAGGAGGCCCAGTCTCGTGCGAGCATCGTCACCCGTTCCTCGCGCGGATCGCCGGTCAGCGGCTTGTACCAGGTGATGACGCTCGGGCCCGGCGCGACCCGCAGCGACTGGTGCGTCGCGACGACGTAGCCGAGGGAGTCGCCTTCGAAGAAGACGTTGTCCCACGCCGTGCCGTCCGGGAGGCGGTCGAGCGAGACGTTCGCGACGGCCCACGGCGCGTAGCTGAAGTCTGCCGACGGGATCTGCATCAGGTGCTTCGCGGTGAAGCGCGGCATGGCGTAGACGATGTGCTTCGCGCGGTAGCGGACGGCGTCGCCGTTCTCGAGCACGTCGACGGCGCCGTCAGCGATCCGCCCGACGAGCGCGTTGGTGCGAATCTTCGACGCGAGCGTCTTCGTCAGCCGCTTCACGATCCAGCCGTTGCCCTCGGGCCACGTCAGGATCTCGGGATCGTCGATCTCCCGCGCGCAGAAGTAGTGGAAGGCGGCCCAGGCGGAGCAGCTCTCGATCGTGCAGCCGTAGTCGTCGCGCAGGCAGTAGTTGATCCACCAGCGCAGGCGCGGCGACCCGTAGCCCTCGCGGTCGAGCCACTCGCGCATCGAGAGCCGGTCGAGGCCGGCGGTCTCGGGATCGTCGCTTGAATACGCCATCGGGACGGCAAAGGCGCGGCGGCCGCGTCCGTCGACGAGGGTGCGGTAGCCCTCGAGGACGTCGCGGAACTTCTGGAGCTGGTGGTACTCGGCGGGCGGCAGCGCGGTGCGAGGGAAGATCCCCTCCTGCCACTTGCCCGCGATGAAGAGCCGCTCCTCGGGCGCGCTGCAGAGCATCTCGTCGTCGTAAAGCGGCTTGCCGTCCTTCTCGCCGGTGATGACGCCGAGCTCGCGGAAGAGCTCGCGGACGGCCTTCGACTGCGTCGTCGGCAGCGGAATGTAGTGGGCGCCCCACGGATAGGGGGTGACGCGGTTTTCGCCGAAGCGCGAGTTTCCGCCCGCCTGCGATTCGAGCTCGAGGATCACGAAGTCGTGGAAGCCGGCCTTCTGGAGCTTCCAGCCCGCCGAGAGCCCGGCCATGCCGCCGCCACAGATCACGACAGGCACCTCGCGGGTCGTGGCCGGCGTCGGGAATTCCTCGCGGACGCGGTGGCCCATCGCGTGCGCCGCGCCGACGATCGAGCCGGTGATTTCGCGCGGCTTGCGCTTCGTGCAGCCGGCGGCGAGCGCGGCGCCGAGCGCAAGGAACTCCCGTCGCGTCGTCTTCACGTCTTCACGTTCGTCACGGCGCCAGCTTCCTCCACTCCGAGTCGTAGTAGTGAACGAGGATCTGGTTGTTGAGGCGGTTGATCTCGACCGGCACGCGCCGCATGTCCTCGGGGAATTCGAAGAGCGTCTTTGCCGTTGTCGCGTTGAGGAACTTGAGCCCGGGCGGGTAGGAATCCGCCATCCGGAATTCCCCGTTCGTCGCCAGCTGGAAGCCCCACTCGCCGAACGAAGGGACGAACGCGTGGTAGGGCGTGACGACGAACCCCGCGCTCTTCATCGTTTCGGCGATGCACCAGTACGACTGCCGCGCGAAGAGCGGCGACGTCGACTGCACGGCGGCGACGCCGCCGGGCGCGAGGTGCCTGCGCATGAGCCCGTAGAACGTCGTCGTGTAGAGCTTGCCGAGCGAGTAGTTCGACGGATCGGGGAAGTCGACGACGATGAAGTCGTACAGCCCCTCGTTCTGCTTGAGCCAGACGAAGGCGTCGGCGTTGACGACGCGGACTTTCGGGTCGCGGAACGAATGGTGGTTGAGCTCCGAGAAGAGCGGGTGGTCGCGGAAGATCGTCGTCATCGCGGGATCAAGGTCGACGCACGTGATCTCCTGCACGCGCGGGTCCTTGAGGATCTCGCGGATGGCGAGCCCGTCGCCGCCCCCCATGACGAGGACCCGGTCGGGCTTCGCGACGGCCGCCAGCCCCGGATGGACGAGCGCTTCGTGGTAGCGGTACTCGTCGAACGACGAGAACTGGAGGTGGCCGCCGAGGTAGAGGCGGATGTCGTCGCGGCTGCGGGTGAAGACGATGCGCTGGTAGGGCGTGGTTTTCGAGTAGATGACCTCGTCGCTGTACAGGTGCGCTTCACTGAGGTCGGTGATGTGGTCGGCGGCCGCGAAGCCGACGCCGAGGAGGATGAGCGCCGCGACGGCTTCCGCGGCGAGCATGCGGACGGCGGGGAGGTGCTCCCGGAAAAGGCGGCAGGCCCAGAGGGCGACGCCGACGTTGAGGACGCCGAAGATGATCGAGGCGCGGACGAGGCCGACCTTCGGGACGAGCCAGAGCGGGAAGATGATCGAGGCGGCGAGCGCGCCGAGGTAGTCGAGCGAGAGGACCTTCGAGACCAGGTCGTGGAACTGGAGCTGGTCCTTGAGGATCCGCAGCATCAGCGGGATCTCCATCCCGACGAGCGCGCCGATAAGTCCGACGAGGAGGTAGAGGATGAGCCGGAACGCGGCGATTTCCTGGAACGCGAGGAAGAGCAGCGTCGAAGAGGCGCCGCCGAGGAGGCCGACCATGATCTCGATCTGGATGAAGCGCGCGATCAGCCCCCTGGAGATGTACTTCGCGAGGTAGGAGCCGATGCCCATCGAGAAGAGGTAGACGCCGATGATCGTGGAGAATTGCGTGATGCTGTCGCCGAGCAGGTAGCTGGCCACCGTGCCGGCGATGAGCTCGTAGACGAGCCCGCAGGTGGCGACGACGAAGACCGAGACGAGAAGAGGAACTGCCATAGGAGGACCGTAGACCGTAGACCGTAGACCGTAAGACCGTAGACCGTAAGACCGTGGACCGTAAGACCGTGGACCGCAAGACCGTGGACCGTCCGACCGTGAAGCTAGAGCCGAGAACTGCTAGCCATGGATTGCCGCTGCAATGATGATCCCCATGGCGATGGCCGTGCACCCGAAGAGGATCGCGACGGCGGTGTTCTTCTCCTCCATGATCTCCTTCCACAGGCTGCCCGGCGTCATCTTGTCGACGACGATGAAGGCCATGCAGAGGATGAGCACGCCGAGCACGGAGTAGATCGCCGCCATCGCCATGTGGTTCAGGTTGGACTGCCCGAAGAGCGCCTTGTCGTCCGACGCGGCCTGGAGCAGGGCCCCGATCAGGTTCAAGTTCACGCTATTTCCCTCCCGTGTAATGGGTCCGCCAGCTTCCCGGGTTATTGCGCACCGTCTTGTTGGGTTCCTTGAGGATGTGGCTGGTCGGCGTCAGGCTCCAGCCGAAGAAGTTGAAGCCGAAGAGCAGGAGGCAGATGCCCCCGCCCCAGGCGATGTAGAATCTTTTCATTCGTCGTCATCCGAAGAGGTTGAAACCATCGGCCGCATCGGGAAATCGCTCTCGAGCCAGCGGTTGTACTCGAACGTCCGCTTGCGCCAGAGGAAGAAGAGGTACGGCACCGGCAGCAGGAGCATCGCGAAGAAGAACCAGATGTAGCGGGGCACGTCGCGGTCGATCCGCACCGTGACGCTCAGGTTCTGCATCGGCGAGTCGGGCTCGATCCGCATCGTCCACGTCCCGGACGGCACCGTGCCGAGAATGACCGAGTCGCTCCGGCTGCCCTCGGTCCAGGACTCTCCGCCGTCGACGCCGTGGTAGTACTCGACTTCGCGCGTGAACTCGACGACTTCCTCGTTCTCGGGGCTCATGAGCGTGATTTCGAAGTACGCCCAGTTGTTGTCGACGTTCGAGCTGACCTGGACTTCGATGTTCGACGTGCCGCCCTCGAGCGTGAAGGGCTTGGTAATGATGGTGCGGTCGATCTCCTTCGTCGCGTCCTTCGGGTCCTTGCCGGCGGCAGGGATTTGGAACGTCTCCTGGAACGCCATGGCGTTCTTCGCCCTTGCGCAAGTGACCAGCTGCATCAGGATGACGGCCGCCATGAAGACGGCGAACAGCAGGTTCATCGACTTCGCCATGCCCTCGTAGGGCGACGGCTGCGCGGCGGCGACGCCCTCCGGCGCCGGCGGATCGCCCGCCAGGCCGAACGCCTTCCAGAGTTCCTTGATGTCGAGGTACTCGCCGATCGTCCAGTTCACCTCGTTGTCGGACTTGTCCTCGCTGATGATGTAGGGCGGGCAGACGTAGTCGGTCGCCACCGAGGTCTCGCCGCGGCGCACTTCCCAGTTGAACTCGCCGAGCACGTAGCTCACCGTCGCGGCCGCGCTCTGGAACTGCTTGTACGTCAGGTCGAGGAACTTCACCTCGGTGCCGAACTTCCTCGGCAGGCCGGTGCACGGCTTGAGGTAGATCCAGTGGTTGTTGTACTCGGAGAGCCAGCGGTAGCCCCGCTGGGGGTGCCAGAGGAGGTACTCGCTCCACTCATACGCCGTGCCGTCGACCATGATGCGCCGGCGAAGGAAGCCGATGCACTCGTATTTTTCGCCCCGGATCTCGCCGCGCGCGCCCAGCGGGATCTTCGGCTGGATCTTGATCTTGCGGTCGTACTCCTCGATCAGCCGGTGGTTCGGGTCCTTCGCGTCGATGATCGAGCCGCAGTACGGGCAGGCGACGCGGATCGTCGCGCCCGACTTGACGGCGATCTGCCCGCCGCAGTTGGGGCAGCTCCACGTCGTGACGACCGGCTTGGACGGCTCGCGCATCACCATCCGGGGACCTCCCGGAGGTTGATGAACTCGAACTGATCGAACTCGCACCAGTCGCCGGTGAAGACGATCGGCGGCGTTTCGCTGTAGTCGATCGTCGCGAACCGGGTCGACGGCGAGCCGAGGTCGACGACGGGCGCGATGTAGTCGCTCTCGATCGCGAACGGCAGCTCGCCTTCGCCGCCGATGCAGGTCGCGGCCTGGACCTCCTTCACTTCGAAGAGCTCGTTGTTGATCTGGACCTTCTTGCCCGGCGTCATCTGTTCGTACGCGGGGACCGGTGTGAGGACGGGCGTGCGGAAGTTGACGCCGTAGAGCCCCTGCGTTTCGCCGAGCCAGCCGTCCTTCTGCTCGGGGAAGGAGAGGTACCACTCGTTCCAGTAGCCGGCGGGGAACTGGAGCTGGATGCGGCCGATGACTTCGAACGACCGGCCCTTGAAGCGCCCGCACGTGCCGAGGCGGAGCGGCGTGCCGTCGTCCTGAAGCTCGGCGATGACGCCGATGCGCTCGAGGTCGAGGTCTTTGCGCAGCACGAACGACGAGCACGACGGGCAGACCATGTAGAGCGAGACCTTCGACTTGAAGATGATCTGCACGCCGCACGAAGGGCAGTTGCCCTGGATCATTGCGGCACCGGGGGGCGGGCGTACTCTCGTTCGAAAGTCCGGACGACCACGTCGCCGGCACCGAGCAGTTCGCGCAGGTTCTCCTGCCACGGCCATTCGCGACGGGGCTTGCAGCAGAAGAGATTGATGCAGATGCTCGCGTGTTCCGGGAATGTGTGACAGGCGAGATGCGATTCGCTGAGCATCAGCAGGCCGGTGAGGCCGCGCGTGACGGGGAATTCGTGCCAGGCGGTTTCGCCGATGGGGTGGAGATCGAGGTCACGGACGACGGCGTCAAAGAGGCGCTGGAGGGCGTCGCGGTCGCGGAGGCGATCGGGATCGCAGCCGTGCGCCTCAACGAGCCACTCCACGCCTCCCACGGCCGGTATTATTGAGGGCAAGTCCTCCGGTTGTCGAGGATTGGACACAGGCAATCAGACCGACCCGCGCCCGCCGACGTGACAGGCAAATGCGGCGGGAGCCTACGGCTTGTACTCAAATGCGCCCACATCATGTGCGGGTCCCTGCGGCCGCGCCACGCCATCCCGGTCGTCCGTGACGGTGCCGAGCGCCGCGCCGACGTCGACGACCGACGCGAACGGCAGGAGATGGTAATCGCGGGACAGCGACGCGACGAAGGTCGCGGCGAAAGCAGCGGTCGCGATGCCGCGATTCGACGCGTCGCCCGCCGCCTCGGTCGGCACGCTTCCCTCGAAGAGGATGTTCCGCGCGGAGAACCCCGTCCCCAGGCCGCCACCACCGCCATTCTGGAAGTGAGCGGTCGCGCTGTCGACGATCGTGCAGTTGTGGTACGTCAGGTTCGCGATTGCATCCTCGTATCGCGTGGCGTAGACGTTGTCGTAGATCACGCAGTTCTTCACGACGACCGTCGCCGACGGCCCGCGCATGCGGAACGCCAGGATGTTGTCATAGACCGTGCATCGCTCGATGGTGCCGACGACATCCTCCTTCACGTTGAACGCCGCCTGGTTGCCGATCCAGCCGCTGCTGAAGCCGTGGACCGTACAGTCCCGGAACGTGAAGGCCTGCGCCAGGCTCGATGCCGCCGGCGTCTTCGAGTCAAACGCGTTCTCACCGGGAATCTGCCCCGTCGTCCACCCCGCGCGCGAGGTTGGGAGCGGTCCGGTCCACAAGTCGCATCCTTCGACCACGAGACCGGTCCACGCATCGCGATCGGGATCGGCCTGGATGCAGTCGCCGCTGTTGCGGTAGATCGCGCAGCGCCGGATCGTCAGGTTCGTGAAGTTGCCGGCGACGATGCCGTGCGAGTCCATCTGGACCGCCCAGCTCCCGGAGAGGCACTCGAAGATCTCGCAATCCTCGACGAGCATGTTCGAGCCGCCCTCGATGTCGATCCCGTCGCCCGCCGTCGTCGTGACGGTGCTTCCCGCCTCGTGGATCTTCAGACGCCGCAGCTTCATGCCGCTGGCGTTCGTCGTGCGAATCGCATCGCTCGAACCGTAGTTCGCCTCGAACTCGACGTCCTTCACGGTCACGTTCGCGTGGTTGATGTTGAGGCACCGGCCGACGTGATCGTTCTTCGCGCTCTCGCCGGGGTAGCCGGCGATGGTCACGCCGGCCGCCGCCGTGGTGACGGTCTCATCGTAGGTCCCGCCCCGGATGAGCACCCAGTCGCCCGTCGCCGCCGCGGTCACGCCGCGTTGGATCGTGCGGAAGGGCAGCGCCTTCGTGCCGGGATTCGAGTCGAGGCCCGAGGCCGCCGAGTACCACACGGCTCCCGATGTGACAGTGAAAGGCGCGCTGTAGCCGACGGCCCCCGCCGTCGTCAGGTCGAGGGATCCGGTGACCGAACCGGGCGCGATGATGATCACGACTTTCGTGTCGGACCAGCTGACGATCTGCGCCAGCACGCCGATCAGCACCGTCCCCGGCCCGCCGCCGAAGGGACCGCCGGTGATCGTCACGGTTGCGCCGACCGGGGCGGCCGATTCGTCAAGGAAGAAGCCGGGCGTCGTCGGAGCTCCGCCACCCCCACCGCCGCCGCCTGACGTCGAACCGCCACCGCGGCCTCCGCTGCACGCCGCCCCGAGGAGGATCGTCAGCATGATCGCGAGCTTCTTCATCCCAGCCCCTCAATAAGTTCGGGCAATCAGTCGTCCCGGCGTCGCGCCTTGCGACAGAAAAATTCCTGTCGCAGGGAAGGGGCGTCGCGCGACTTCATTCGCATGATGTGGATGCTGCTGCTCCTGCAAGCCTGGCCTCCGCCGGTCGCGAAAGAGGCGGCGAAAAGGCCGCCAGGGCTGATCGCGGAGGTCGGCACGCGGGGAACCCCGAAGAAGGCGAAGCTGCTCGAGATCCGCGACAAGGGCGTCTACGAGAACTACCTGGTCGATGCAGAGTGGGCCGAGCGCGATGCAGTCCGCGTTCTCGCCGACCGGGTGGTGCTCCGGAACTGCGAGATCCGCAACGGTCTGCGCGACGCGATCGAGGTTTACGCGGACGACGTGCTCATCGAAAACTGCCGCATCCATCACTTTCTTGGGGGGTCGTTCAAGGATCCGAAGGACGCGCACGGCATCACCGGCCGCGCGACGCGGCTGACGATCCGCAATTGCGAGATCTACTACTGCTCGGGCGACGCCGTGCAGTTCGACCCCGACCGCGGCCCGTGGACGGACGTCCTGATCGAGAATTGCGCCTTCTGGACGGGGCCGCTGCCGGAGGATGCCGCGGGATTCAAGAAGGGGGAGCAGCCGGGGGAGAATGCGCTCGATACGAAGCAGAAGAGTTCGAACGAACGCTCGAAGATCGTCATTCGAAACACCGTCGCGCATGGCTGGGCCAAGGGAGGGCAGATCTCCAATCTCTCCGCGTTCAACATCAAGAATCACGTCGAGGCGAAGGTCGAGCGTTGCGTCTTCTGGGAGAACGAGATCGATCTGCGGCTCCGCGGCGGCAAGGGGGATCTCGGAGGGGCCCTCGTCAGCGTCGACGGCTGCTTCTTCTATTCGTCGGACGTGGCGATCCGTTCCGAAGACGGCATCGAGAATCTGGCCATCCGCCAGTGCGCCTATGGCCGTGATGTCGGAAAGCGGCTCGTGAGGGACGTGGGCAGGGGATTCCGGATCGAGGGGGACCAGGACGCGCCGCCCCGCGAGCAGCTCTTGAAGAAAAAATAGTGTCGCAAACGGGGCACCTCGTGCGACTGCAGGGGAGATGCCGCTCCTGCTTCCGGCCCTCACCAAACTCGTGCAGCGGGCGGTCCCGACCGGCAGAATCAGCTGCCGCATGAACCAGGAGTCCGAGGCGGACGTCGTGCGCGCCGCCCAGCGCGGGGACCGCCGCGCGTTCCAGCGCCTCGTCGAACGATACTCGCGGGCCGTGCTGATGAAGGCGTACGGGACGACCGGCCAGGTCGCCACGGCGGAGGACCTGGCGCAGGACACGATGGTGCGCGCGATGGAGTCGATCGGCCGGCTCGACGCGCCCGAGTCGTTCGGCGCGTGGCTGATCTCCATCGCCGAGCACGTCTGCCGCGACTGGATCCGCCGCAAGCAATCGCACGAGGAGCACGACGCGCGCATCGCGGCCGAGCTGCGGACGACGCGCGAAAGTGCTCCCGATCCTCGCGTGGCGGAGGCCATCGCCGCCCTGTCGGGCGAGCTGCAGCAGATGCTCGCCCTGCGCTACGAGCGCGGGATGTCGTGCGAGGAGATCGCGAGCGAGCTGGGGCGGCCGCTGGGATCGGTGACGAAGATGCTCTCACGTGCGTACGAAGAACTGCGGGAACGACTGGTGAATCGATGAACGACCCATTCGAAGACGAACTTCGCCGGAACTACCGGGCCCTGGACGGCGCCGCGGAGCGCCTCGAAGACCGCCTGCGCCCCAAGACGCGCCGCATCCCGGTCGTGGCGCCGCCTTCCGTGGTGCGATGGATCGTTCCCGCCGTTGCCGCCGCTGCCGTTCTCTTCGGCGTTCTGTTCGCCACGCTCGATCGCCAGACGCCACGGCCTGAGCCGCGCAGCGTCCGGCGCGATCCGCCCCCGCCGAGGATCCATGCGCCGGCGCCCGTCGTGCCCGAGACGCCGCGGCCCGCACCGCCAACGCCGCCTCCGTCGGAGAGTCCGACGCCGCCTCCGTCGAACGAGCCGATCGTGCCGCCGCCCGTGAAGCAGGAGCCGCCGCCGACCCCGCCCCCGACTCCGCCGTCGACCGAGCCGGTCGTTCCGCCCCAGCCCGCGGAAATCGCACGGATCACGATCGATGAGATCAACGGGACGTGGTCGCTCAACGGGAAGTCACAGAAGCCGGCGAAGAAAGTCGTCCTCTCGAAAGGCGACGTGCTCACGACGGAATCAGTCACGAAAGTCCTCCTCGCGGAGAATCGGTTCCTCCTCCTGGCCCCTAAGAGCAGCATCGCGGTCGAGCCCGAGGAGAAGCGCCTCACCGTGAAGCTCGAGAAGGGTGAACTGCTCGCCGAGCTGATCGGGCCCGGCATCGCGCTTCGCGTGACGACGTCCGCGTGCGCCTTCGACTCCAAGGGAACCGTGTTCGACGTCCGCATCGAAGGCGGCCGTGCGCACCTCGTGGTCGAGGAGGGGACGGTGGATGCGGGAGGCGTGATCGTCAAGGCGGGGCAGGCGCTCGTCGCGACCGCGGGCAAGCCGGTTCCGAGGGCGGTGGAGTCGGACCTGCGCCAGCTCGTGTGGGCGCGCGCCCATCGCCCGACGGAGCGCGTGCTCTTCGAGGAGACGTTCGACGAGCCGGGAGACTGGCAGGCCGATGTCGCGAAGGGGATCGCGACGGGAACCGGCTCCCGTTCATCGATCCAGCTGCTCCGGAAGGACACGGCGCTCTTCCGGATCCCGGTGAAGGGGCGGATCGTCATCGTCCTGCGCGGGGAGCGCGCGGCGGAGCTCGCCGTCCAGATCCACCAGGTCGATCCGAAGATGAACTTCCGAATCGACCAGCGCATCGGGAGCGGCAGCGGCTGGCAGACGATCGTTATCGAGCTCGACAAGATCCCGCCCAATACCGAGCCCAAGACGACGGGCAAGGTGGAGCCGGGCGCCGCGGTCGACAACCTGCTCCTCCTGTATGGGCGCGACGGCGAGAAGCTCGGATTCTGGGTCGACTCGATTCGCGTCGTCGAGACAAGGCCCTGAGGTAGACTGCGCGGCGTGGCGAGCGCGAGGGAACCGGACGCGGCCCATGCTTCGCAAGGCGGCCAAAGGCTCGCGCTGCTGGTTGTCTGCGGCATCTTCATCACCGTCGGCCTCCTGATCTTCATCCCCACCTTCCTGCTGCCGCTCCTCGACTTCTTCGCCATGCGCGAGTGGGTTGAGACGCCTTGCACCATCCTCCGCGGCCCCGCCGGCGAGGGCGCCGAGCGGGAGGACGTCGTCGTCTACGCATACACGTACGAACAGGTCCGCTGCGAGTCGAGCAGCCTCGGCCTCGAAGGGATGCTCCTTCCGATCCGTTCGACGTGGGAACTCAAACCCGGCTTCGCGACCGTCTGCTACGTGAACCCATGGGATCATCGCAAGGCCGTCCTCTGGCGCGATGTCGACGCGACCATCCTGCTCGGGAGCGCCCCGTTGCTCTTCGTCTTCCTGCCCGGCATCGCCCTCATCGTCGGCTGGCGGAACATCGGGCGTCCCGCGCCGCCCGAGCCGCAGACCGTTCCCACGGGCCCGGCCGTTCCATCGCTTCTCCTGGACCCGGTGCACCGCTCGGGTGGCTGCGGCATCTTCGTGATCCTGTTCTTCCTGTTCTTCCTCGGCGGGATTATCGCGCTGCTCTGGTTCGTCGGGACAGCGGCCCACCTCGTCATCGGTGTGCCGATGGCCCTCCTCTGGCTCCTTCTCCTGCGCAGCCTGGGCCGTGCCCTGCTTTCACTGCTCAACCCGCGCGTCGCCCTGCGCGTGACGCCAGGACGCGGTACGCCGGCAGGGGTGCTCGACGTCCGCTGGGACGTCGTCGGAGGCCTTCGCAGTGTCCGCGGCTTTCTGCTCGAGCTCGTCGTGCGCGAGGAGCACACCTATCGGTCGGGGAAGAGCTCGAGAACCCGGACATCGCCGCTCGCGACGGTGCAAATCGCGCGCGGCGGCGGTAAGGAGCTGCGCCGCGGCTCCACGCGAATCACGCTTCCGGAGACGATGCACTCGTTCCGGCACGGGGGAGCCTCCATCGTGTGGGCCTTCCGCCTCACCGCCGAGATCTCCTTCGGGCCCGATATCGAGGAGGAGTTTCTCTTCGAGGTCGGAGCCGCATGAGCATCGAGCTGAAGGAGACGAAGACCTCGTACCGCCCCGGCGAGGCCGTCGAGGGCGAGGCCTGCTGGACGTGCGATCCGGCGCCGGCGGCCCTCGTCGTCCGGCTCTGCTGGAGGACCGACGCGCAGGGCTCCACGAGCGATCGGGTGACCGCCGTCGAGCAGCGAATCGAGAACCCCGCGGCGGGCCAGGTGCACCAGGCGTTCAGCCTGAAGGCGCCCGACGCCCCCTGGAGCTTCGCGGGGACCCTCTTCTCGATCCGCTGGTTCGTCAGCCTGGTGGACAACGATGGCAACTACCACGGGGAGACGGAGGTCGTCGTCTCGCCCACGGCCAAGCCACTGCAGGCGCCGGCCCCCGACCCATCGAGGGAGTGACCCCGTGGCCTGCCGGGCTCTGCCCTTGCGGGCCGAAGAGCAGCCGCAGAAGAAACGCAGGGGAAACGCACCCCGAACCGAAAGGAGCCGTTGAGGATATGATCAGGCGGTGAGCGGCAGGCTCGTTCGCGAAATCCGGCAGGGGAAGCCCTTCGCATCCCTCGAGGAGGAGGCGGCGCTGAACTTGTGGCGGACATCGGCGGCCGTGGAGCAGGCGTGGGCGGAAGCGCTCAAGCCGCACGGACTATCGGTGACGCAGTACAACGCCCTGCGGATTCTCCGCGGTGCCGGCGCGGCCGGCATTGCCTGCCAGGAGATTGCCGTGCGAATGATCCGGCGCGACCCCGACATCACGCGCCTCCTCGGCCGGCTCGAAGCCCGGGGGTTCATTCTGCGCCAGCGCTCACCCGAGGATCGGCGCGTCATCCTCACGCGGATCCGGCCCGCCGGCATCCGCCTGCTGGCGTCGCTCGATGCCGTCGTCAGGAGGGTCCCCAAGAGGGTGCTCGGCCACCTGGGCGCGAAGCGCGTCCGGCTCCTGACCCGGCTGCTGGAAGATGCGCGGTCGCGCAATTAAATGGAATTACTTCAGCCAAATAGTCGTTATAACGACTAATGATGGAAGCGAACCGTGCGTGGGCCCGCGTGCTCGTCGTCGACGACGACGAGGCGTTGCGCGAGATGCTCCGGATGACCTTCGCGGGAGCCGGATGCTCCGTCGCGACGGCCAGGGACGGCGGCGAGGCGCTGGCAATCCTCGAGAGCAGCGCGGGGTTTGAGGCCGTGGTGTCAGACCTGGAGATGCCGGGCGCCGACGGCGTCGAGGTGCTTGGCCGCGTGCGCGATCGCGCCCCGGGGGCCATGAGAGTCCTCATCTCGGGAAGCGACCGCGATTCGGTGTCGGCGAGGGCGGGGGCGGTCGCCCAGCATGTCCTGCAGAAGCCGTTCGATCCCGCGGATCTTCTCACGCTCCTGGTCATGGCGAAGGGATGAGCGGCCGCTGATCCATGCCGCCCGCCGCCGGTATGATGCGCGGGCTTGCGAAGCAAAACGGCCCACAACCGCGTGGTCAAGGCGGGCTGGTTCAAGAAGGCCAGCTACTCGACCATCTGGGAGGATGAGCGCATCGTGGAGCGGGGGCTGCGGCCCCAACGAGGCGAGCGCGTCCTCTGCATCACCTCGGGAGGCTGCTTCAGCCTGCAGTGCCTGCTCGCGGACGTCGAAGAGGTGGTGTCGGTCGACGCAAGCTTCTACCAGACGGCGCTCCTCGAGCTGAAGCGGGCCGCCGCCGCCGCGTTGAGCCACGGTGAATTGTGGGCGTTCCTCGGCCTGGCCCCCTCGACCGACCGTCTCCGAACGTACGAGAGCCTTCGCGCGGCGCTCCCGCCCGAAGTGGCGGCGTTCTGGGATGCGGGGTCGGGGGCGATCGCGGGCGGCGTCACGGTGTCGGGACGACGCGATCGCCTGCTGCATTGGGTCGGCCGGCTGATCGCCGGCATCCAGGGGCGCCGCGCGGTGCGCGATCTGCTCGCGTGCCGGTCGCTGGCGGAGCAGCGCGTCTTCTTCCAGGAGCGATGGAACAACCGAAGGTGGCGATGGCTGATCGATGGCGCGCTCAGCGGTCCGGTCCTGAGGCGCATCGTGAACGCGGAGGCGCTCGGCGGCTCGAACGGCAGGACCCTCGCGCAGGCGATCCGCGCGGAGATCGAGCACCTCCTGTGCGACGTTCCGGTCGCCGACAACTTCTACCTCCACTACCTGTTCGAGCGCACCTATCCCTCGGGCGCACTCTGCCCCGCGTGGCTCGGCGTCGACGCGCTCCCCGTGGTGCGCGAACGCTTGGGCCGCCTGACGTGCCACACGGAGCGTATCGAGACCTATCTTGTGTCGCAGGCCCCGCGCCGCTTCGACGGGTTCTACCTCTCGAACGTGCTCGATTGGGCCGCGCCGGAGGAAGCCGATGACCTGTTCGCACAGATCGTCCGCGTGGCGCGCCCCGGGGCGAGGGTCTGCTACTGGACCAATACGCTGAACCGGCCGTACGAGCTTTCGGCCGACAAGTTTCCGACCGTCGTGTGCGACGAGCCCGCCTCTGCGGCCATCCATGAGCGCTGCCGCACGCCGGGCTACTCGTCCTGCGTGGTCGCGACGGTCAACGGGAAGGCCTGAAGCGTGAAGCAGGGGTTCGTCGAGCATCTGTTCGCGTGGCTCTACACCAGCCGCCTGGGGCGGCGCGTGCGGCCTCTGCTGCTCGAATCGAAGCGGCTGCATGCGTTCGTCGATTGGTACTGCGACACGCGGCTCTCGCGCGCGCACATCGACTACGTCGTCCGCCGGTACCGCATCGACCTTTCGCCCGTAGAGGTTCCCGCGGCCGGATTCCGGACCTTCAACGACTTCTTCACCCGCCGGCTCAAGCCCGGGGCGCGAGCCTTCGATCCGGACCCGTCGGTGCTCTGCTCGCCGGCCGACTCGCACCTCTTTGTCCTGCCCGAGGTGGACCGGAAGACGGCCGTCGAGGTCAAGGGCGTTCCGATGAATCTCTCCGAGATGCTCGACAGCGATCGGGACGCGGCAGCGTTCGACGGTGGGTCGGTGGCCGTCTTTCGCCTGCACGCGCGGGACTGCCACCGCGTCTACTTTCCGTGCGCGGGCGTTCCGCACGCCCCGCGGCGCATCGCGGGCCACCACTACGCGGTCACGCCGTTCCCGGGCAACGATGTCTCGCACTTCGCGGTCAACCAGCGCACGGTGACGTGGTTCGACAGCGACACGTTCGGTCCGATGGCGTTCGTCGACATCGGCGGCTTCTGCATCAGCTCCATCGTCGCCACGTTCACGCCGGGCCTCCGCGTGACCAAGGGCGGGGAGAAGAGCTGCTTTCGGTACGGCGGATCGACGCATGTGATCTGCGCGCCGCGAAAGGCCCTGCACTATGAGCCGCGCTTCGTGGCCGCGAGCAAGGCGGGCAACGAGAGCCCAGTCGTCATCGGCGAGCGCGTCGCGTCCTGCAGCGCTTTTCCGTAACGCTCCGGTCAAGGGCACGTCGTACCCCGCAGTTCTTCGGGGGAGATGTGATGACGATTGCCGCCACTGAATCGACGCTCAAGGTCGTCTGTTCATCCTGCCGCGCCTCGATGCGGGTGCGCGCCTCGGCGGCGGGAAAGTCGGTCGCCTGTCCGACCTGCCGGGCGCTGACCGCGATCCCCGCCCCCGTGAGTGACGACGGGGAGTACATCGCCTGCCCTCAATGCAGCGCGGTCACGCAGGTTCCTGCCGGCATGGCCGGCGCGGCGCGCTGTTCGAGCTGCATGATGCCGCTCCGCATGGCGGCGCGCTCCGGCCCGCGCTCCGGACTCCTCGAGCTCCTGCCCGTCGGCATCGCCGCGTTCCTCCTGGTTGTCACCGGCTGGGCGCTTGGCGTCTACGTGCCCGTGCTCTTCACGGGAGGCGGGACCGTCGTGAACGTGATCGTCGGCCTCGCCGCGCTGGTGAACGGCCTCGTTTTCTTTTGCAGCCTCGGCTTCCTCTTCCGGATGGATGCTGGGCGCGTCGGCCTCGGGTGGCTGCTCGCGATCGGCGCCGTACTCGGCGTGATCGGATCGCTTCTCAGCTTTTCGATCGCCGGCGGCGCGATCGCGGCTCTCTACGCACTCTCCTCGTGGCTCTTCCTCTCGGGGCGCGGCGAGAGCTACGTCGCTGGCGGACCGCCGGGCCCGAAAACCGCGCTCGCCCTTGTCGTCGGCGCGCTCGTCGTGGCCGCGTCGCTGGCGCTCGTCTCCGCCTTCCGCGTCGCCGCGGTGATTGCGAAGTCAGGCGCGTTCGCGGCCGAGATCAAGTCGGTGGACGCGGCGCTGGAGCCGACGAACGCCGCCTACGCGGCGTGCCTGTCGACGCCGAAGAAGTCCCGCACGGCCGCGGTCGAGTCGTTCCTGAAGGAGTGCGATGAGGCCGAGGGACGCATGCGCCGGCTGCCCGTCGATCACGTCTCAATCCTCCGCGGCCGCGTCCTCGTCATGCGCTACCGCGTCCGGGCCATCGGCCTCGCGCCGGCTCCCTTCGCGCCCGCCGAGAAGATCCGCGCCTCCGCGATCGCGCTCATCTCCGAGGTTCGCTCGGCCGTCGCGGGCGACGACAGTCCCATGGCGTCCCTGGTCCGCACGGATGCGGACGGAGTGGAGAAGATGCTGGACGCAAGTCGGCATTGATTCCAGGAGGGGAGGGTAGGAGACGGTTTCACACCGGGGTCCCCCATGCGAGAATCCCGGGATGGCCGACCTCTACAATCTTCCCCCCGACCTCCCGGCGCCCCAGGACGACGGGGCCTGTGCGCACCTGCCGGGGAAGGAGATGCCCCGGCTCGCGCTCGACTCGACCGCCGGGCGCAGCGTCGACGTCGCGGAAGCCTCCCGCCGCCGGGCCGTGTTCTTTTTCTATCCCCGCTCGGGCAGGCCCGGCATCAGCGTCGCCGCCGGATGGGACCAGGTCCCGGGGGCACGCGGCTGCACGCCCCACTCGTGCGCCTACCGCGACCACTTCGCCGGCTTCACCGCCCTGAACGTCCAGGTCTTCGGCGTGAGTTCGCAGGAGTCGGACTACCAGCGCGAGTTCGTCGAGCGCAACCGGCTCCCTTATGAAATCCTCAGCGACCGCGACTTCCGCCTGACCGACGCGCTCCGGCTCCCGACCTTCGACTTCGGCGGCGTGCGTCTCATCAAGCGGCTCGCGATCGTCGCCGACCGGTCGCGCATCGTGAAGGTCTTCTACCCCGTCTTCCCGCCGGACAAGAACGCAGAGACGGTCCTCGAGTGGCTGCGACTGCCATGACCCCCATCATCGGCAAGTAGCTGGTACGATCTGGCGCATTCCCAGGAGGATTCCATGCTGCTCGCACTCTGCCTCGTTCTCGCCGCCCCCCAGCAGGAGACGACCAGGGTCAAAGTCGTCGACGGCAGGATCGAAGGGGTCTTCTACGGCTTCAGCGCCGTCAGCGATCTCTGGGGCAACATGCGGCGCGACATGCGGACCATCCGCAAGGACGGGGTGATGTACTGGGGCGCGCCCGAAGGATCCTTCGAGGAATTCACCCAGCGAGCGCTCACCGCCGACGAGAAGAAGGAATCCGGGAACTACTCGATCGATGGGACCAAATTCAACTTCACCTATCGCGACGGCTCCAAGGAAGAGGGGGAGATCACGTTTGCGGACGATGGATGCATCACCTACATACGGATGTCGGCGATGTGGTTCTACCCGATCCGGCGCGGCATCTCGTTCGACCTCTCGGGCTACTTCTCGTGCTCGACCTCCTTCAACAACAACGCCTACAAGATGTCGACGATGACCTACACGAGCTACTCGTTCCACAAGAACGGCCTCTTCGTCCTCGAATCGGGGGCGAGCACGACGTGCCGCAGCGACGTGACGTTCGAGGAGATGCGCGGCGAAATGACGACCCACTTCGGCGGGGAAGCCAAGGACCGCATCGGGCGATTCGAGGTGAAAGGATCGGGAATCTCCCTCGTCTTCGAGAACGGCACCAAGCAGTCGATGTTCATCGGCCAGATCGGCGATGGGAAGAATGGCGCGTCCGTCCTGCTGCTGCTGGGCCGCTCGCTCTACGACGGCATCCCGGGGAAGCTGCCGTCCGACGATCTGCCGCGCTGCAAGGCGGAGCAGTTCGAGCTCCGCCTGCCGAAGGGGTGGTCGACCTCCGACCAGGAAGCGAGCGGCTATCGCGTCCACACGATTTCTCCCGGGGAAGGGACCGGCTTCGCGATCCTCGCGATCGGCATGGACGTCGACAGCTCGGCCAAGGCGGGCGGCGCCGAGACGGTGACGGAGCTGCGCAAGCTGGTCGCCGGGTGGGTCGGGGCGAAGCTGGAGAGCGCCGGCGACGTGGAGGCGATGAGCCTCGATGGCACCGATGCGCGCCGGATCCCGATGCAGTTCGACCGCGAGGGGACGACGATCCGGGTCGACGCGATCTACGCCGTGAAGACGGGGCGCGCGATGCTGCTCGTTGCGCTCGGCACGGTCGAGGGCGCGAAGGCGCGGGCCGAGGAGATCAAGAGGATCCTCGCCACGGCGCGGTTCACCGTCGACGAAACCGTCAAGACGGAGACGGACGACGTCGAATTCCGCCTCGCGAAGGCGTGGAAGACGAACAAGGTCGAGCAGGAAGGCGCGGCGACGCTCGCGTTGCTGCCCCCGGGAGTGAAGGAAGGGGAGTTCTTCGGCGCGATCGTCTCGCAGGCGAGCGCGTTCAAGGCGGCGGACGAGAAGAAGGCCATCGCGTGGGTGAGGCAGCAGGTCGAAGAGGCGATTCCCGGCGTGCAGTCGCAGGGCGAGCCCGAGATCTTCACCGTCGACGGCGCTCCGTCGGTGGCGTTGAGATACGGGGCGAAGACGGAGTCGGGCGATGTCATCATCGTGCTCGCGCACGCGGTCATCAAGAACGGGAAGGTGGTGATGATGATCGCCGGCGGGAAAGAAGCGGCCGTCTCGAAGCACTCCGGCGCGGCGCGGCGCGCCTTCGAAACCGTGCGGGTGAAGAAGTAACGCTTCAGCGCGGCCTCCGTCTCAATCCTCATGCCTCCGATCCTGCGGTTCTCGCGTGCCCGCAAGGTCTTTGGATCGCTCGTCGCTCTCGACGACCTGTCGCTTGAGGTCGCGGCCGGCGAAGTATTCGGCCTCCTCGGGCCCAACGGGGCCGGCAAGACGACCGCCGTCTCCCTCGCCGTCGGCCTTCTCGCCCCCGACGGCGGCTCCGTCGACATTGACGGCGGCCCGCCCACCCGCGCCGAGGTCCGCACGCGCATCGGCGTCGCCCCGCAGTCGCTCGCGCTGTATGACGAACTCGCCGGCGACGAGAATCTCCGCTTCTTCGGCCGCCTCCAGGGACTCGGCGGACGACGCCTGTCGGACCGCGTCGACGCCGCGCTGGACTTCGTCGGCCTCAGCGACCGCCGGGGCGACCGCGTGGCAACCTACTCCGGCGGAATGAAGCGCCGGCTCAACCTGGCCGCGGCGATCATTCACGAACCGCCGCTCCTGCTCCTTGACGAGCCCACGGTCGGCGTCGACCCCCAGTCGCGCAACGCCATCCTCGACAACATCCTCGCGCTCAAGAAGCAGGGCCGCGCCGTCGTCTACACGACTCACTACATGGAGGAGGCCCAGAAACTCTGCGACCGCGTCGCCATCATCGACCGCGGCAGGCTCCTCGCGCTCGACGGCGTGGACGGCCTCATCGCGCGGCACGGCGGGAAGTCCGTGGTCGTGGCGGAGCGCGACGACGGCGAGATGCGCGTCGAGACGGAGGACCCGGTCGCCGAGCTCTCACGGATGCAGTCCGCCGGAAAGCTGCGGCGCTTCCGCGTCGACCGTCCCGATCTCGAGAGCGTCTTCCTGGGGCTGACGGGAAGGAGCCTGCGCGATTGAAGGTGCTGGCGCTTGCCGGGAAGGACCTCGTCCTGCTCTTGCGGGACAAGCCGGGACTCTTCTTCACCGTCGTCTTTCCGCTGCTCTTCGCGATCTTCTTCGGTTCGATCTTCGCGGGCGCGGGGAGCGGCGCGGCGGCGATCGCGGTCGCTGTCGTGGACGAGGATGCGACGCCTGAGTCGCGCGCGTTCATCGAGACGCTCTCGAAGGCGACGGAGCTCAAGGTGACGCGGGCGGCCTCGCGCGACGAAGCGGCCGGGTTCGTGCGCCGGGGGAGGCAGACGGCGTTCGTGCTGCTCCCCAAGGGTTTCGGGAACGCGCGGCAGCGGATGTTCGCGGGGCAGTCGCTGACGATCGAAGTCGGCGTGGACCCGTCGCGAAAGGCGGAGTCAGGGCTGCTCCAGGGGATCCTGACGCGGTACGCCTTTGAAGGGATGAAAGAGTCGTTCACGAATCCAGACGCGATGAAGCGCAGCGCCGATTCCGCGATCGAGTCGCTTCGCGGGGCGTCGGACGTCGATCCGGCTGAGCGCCAGCGCCTTGAGCGGTTCCTCGGCGAGCTTCAGCGGTTCTCCGATCGCCCGGCCGGCGCGGGTCCGGCGGCGGGCTGGGAGCCCCTGGCGATCAAGTCGCTCGACGTCGCGGTCGAGGGGCGGCGGCCGAAGAACAGCTACGAGATCAGTTTCCCGCAGGGGATCATCTGGGGGGTGATGGCGTGCGCGGCGGCGTTCGGCATCGGGCTCGTCGTCGAGCGCTCGCGCGGGACGCTCGTGCGGTTGCAGATGTCGCCAGTGTCGCGGACGCAGATCCTCGCGGGCAAGGGCCTTGCGTGCTTCGCGGCGACGGTCGGGCTCGTTGCGGCGCTTCTCGCGTTCGCGGCGGTGGCGTTCAGGCTTCGCCCCGACTCGCTTCCGCTGCTGGCCGTCGCCGTCCTCTCCATCGCGACGTGTTTCGTCGGGATCATGATGATGCTCTCGGTCGTCGGACGCTCGGAGGCGGCGGCGGGCGGCATCGGCTGGGCCGTGCTGACCGTGATGGCGATGATCGGCGGCGGGATGGTGCCGCTCTTCGTGATGCCGTCGTGGATGCAGACGGTGAGCCATGCGAGCCCGGTGAAGTGGGCGATTCTCGCGCTCGAGGGGGCGATCTGGCGCGGCTTCACGCCGGCGGAGATGGCGCTGCCGTGCGGGATCCTGGTGGCCGTCGGGGTCGCGTGCTTCGCGGCGGGGACGAGGATGTTCCGCTGGGGCTAGGGACGTTCGCCCGCTTCGACTCTTCGAATCTGCTCCGCGAGGTCGACCGCCGCCGGGTTGTCGCGAAGCAGCTCCTCCTGGCTCCCCGCGTAGAAGCTGAGATAGTCGAGCCGCCCGGTCTCGGGAGACGAGGACATGCCCTGCCCGTCGCGCAGGACGGGCGCCGGCGCGCCGTCACGAAGGGCGCGGATCTTCACGAACGAATTGTCGAGCCCCTTGAACCGCTTCACCCGCAGGACCCGGCGGTCGGGAATGTCGAACCGGAATTCGCCGCGCTCGCGCGCGACGTCCAGTCCATGGTCCTGGCCCACGATGTAGAAGCGGCCCTTGAATCCGGTCGGCAGGTGGAAGACGAACGACGGCGGGAACATCCTGGCCGCCCACATCCTGCCCATGTCGGGAAAGACGGCCAGCAGGATCGCGAGGCCGGCGATCGGGCCGGCGCCGAAGCCGATGAGCCAGAACGCTGCGCTCGCCCGGCCGACGATCAGCCACGCCACGCCGAAGGACGCGGCGATCCCCGCGAAGACCAGCGACAGCATGCAGCCGCCGATCGCGGCCGCCATCTTGTTTTCGGGGTGCATCCTCGACGGCCCTGATGCTTACTTCGCCGCGGGCTTCTCGCAGCCGTACTTGTCCTTGTACTTCTTCTCGCCGCACTTGAGGCCGGCGTCCGTGCCGAGGCGGTGAAGCCAGACATCGGACGTCTCCTTGATGTCGGTGCCCTGGAGGGGCAGTCCGAGCATTTTGCGCACGCTGTTCTGCCAGTTGTCGACCGGCTCGACGGCCGATTCGGCGACGGCGCGGTCGATGATGACGCGCGACGCGTAGTTCTTCGCCCATTCCTCGGGCACGGGCACGGAGAGCTCGCCCTTCAGATTGCCCTTCGCGCTGTCGATGAGCTTCGACTCCTCCTCGACGCGCTCCATCTTCATCTTCGTGTTGAACTCGACGTACGGGGCGATGAGGCTGGCGCAGAAGAGGTTGTCCTGCAGGAGCGTGATCTTCGCGCGGCCCATGTTGTCGAGCCCGAACGCGTCGCTGAATCCGAGCACGTTGTTGCGCACGGTGGCGATGACGCTCGCCTCCACCTTGAGAGCGCTGCCGCAGTCCGTGCTCATCGCGTCGTACTTCCACGTGAAGAGGACGGTGTTGTTCTCGACGAGGAACTCCGGCAGGTCCTTGTTCCCCTGGTGCCAGGAGTTGAGGTAGATGCCGGCGCCGGTGTTGTTGACCACGAGGTTGTTGCGGACGGTGATCTTGCAGGAGCGGCCGCCGTAGATCCGGAGGGCGCCGCCCTTGTGGTGCGGCGCGGTGTTCATGACGACGCAGTTGACGATGAGCACCTCGCAGCCGGCGGGCGGATCGATCGAGAGGCCCGCGCTGTCGGCGGCGATGTTGGTCTTGGTCTTCGGCATGAAGGTGCGCGTGATCTTCAGCGACTTCTCGTCGACGTAGCCGTTGCGCTCGCCGTTGTCGAAGATGATGCCGTCGACGAGGATCTCGGTCTTCCCCTCGGCCTTGAGCTTGCGGCTGCCGACGTAGAGCCGCGCCTTGGGGCTGAAGTTCTCGGACTTGTTCTTCCCGGTGAAGATGGTCTTGTGCTCACCCCACGGGTCGCGCTTCGTGAAGTCGTCGCTGTAGCCGCCGATGATCTTGACGGGGACGTTGATCTCGTCGGCGCCCGATTCGGAGAGGCCGTAGTAGGTGCCGGCGGCGATGTGAACGACGTCGCCGGACTTGAGCTTGTCGCTGATGATGCCGAGATCGCGGGCGGGCTCCTCCTTGGAGCCGACCTTGCCCTTGCCGCGGGCGGAGGAGATGTAGTATTCGTCGGCGAACGCGGGCGCGGCGGCGACGAGGAGGGTCAGCGCGGTGCAGAGAAGGCGGCTGAGCATTCGATGTCTCCTTTGAAGAGGCAACGAGATACCACGGGCGCCCCTCCTGCGCAAGGGGAGTTGACCCCTGCTACCTCCCGCCCTTCACCTTCATCTCGATCTTGTAGAGCGACGTCTGCGCCGTCACGAAGAGCGTGCGGCGCTCCTTCCCGGCGAAGGTGCAGTTCGTGGGATTCTCGTGGACGTCGATCTGCTTCACCAGCTTGCCGGCGGAATCCCAGATCCAGATCGCGCCCTGGCCGGCCGCGTAGACGTTCCCCTTCTCGTCGAGGGTCATCCCGTCGGGGCCGCCGCGCTTGGCCGCGTCGAGCTTCGCGAAGTCGCGGCCGCCCGCGAGGGAGCCGTCGTCCTTCACATCGTAGGCGCGCACCCTCTGGCCGGCCGTGTCGGCGATGTAGAGGATCTTGCCGTCGGCCGAGAGGATCAGGCCGTTGGGACGGGTGAGATCGTCCGCGACGCGCGCTACCTTGCCGTCGGTGTTGACGTAATAGACCGCCTCCTTGTCCTGCGACAGCTTGCCGTTGCGGAACGAGGGGTCGGTGAAGTAGAGGCCGCCCTTGGCGTCGAGGCAGAGGTCGTTGGGGCTGTTGAAGAGCTTGTCGTTGAATTTGTCGGCGACCGGCGTGACCTTGTCGCCCTCGATCTTCACGACGCGGCCGTTGCCGCCCTCGCAGGCGAAGAGCACTCCCTTGGCGTCGGCCATGAGTCCGTTCGCGCGGCCGGTCTTCTCGCGAATGAGCGCGGCCTTGCCGGTCGCGAGATCGAACTTGTGGATCTGCTCGGCGCGGACGTCGGTGAACCACACGTTGCCGTCGGGGTCGGCGGCGGGGCCCTCGGTGAACTGGTAGCCCGTGGCGGCCTTCTCGATCTTGGCGTCGGCGGCGACGATCTCGTCCTGCACGAACAGCAGCAGGGCAATGAGGAGATTCATAGGACGGGAAGTATGAAGTACGAACGATGAAGTACGAAGTAAAGTCTGAAGCAGGCCTTCGTGCTTCACTTCGTAATTCACTTCGTACTTCATAGCTCGTACTTCATACTTCCCCTTGGATGACAAGAATCCTCCTCCTTGCCCCGCTCTGGCTTCTCTCCGTCGCGCTGGCGCAGGAGCCGCCCGTCACCGACGGCCCCTACGTCTTTTTCGACGGAACGGACCTCGTCGTCCGCTCGATCGTGGACGGCAAGGCGACGCGCGAGGTGAATCCCGCGAATCGGAAGATCTCCTACGCGATCGACGGCGTGGCGAAGATCGTCGCCGTCCGCAAGACGCCGCACGACGTGCCGGCATCGGAGACCAAGGGGATCGAGCGCCTTCTCGTGATCAGCGACGTCCACGGACACGCGAAGGGGTTCGTCGAAGTCCTGCGGATCCACGGCGTCGTCGACAAGGCGCTCGACTGGTCGTTCGGCAAGAGCCATCTCGTCATCGTCGGCGACCTCTTCGACCGCGGGGACAGGGTCAACGAGTGCCTCTGGCTGATGTACCAGCTCGACGAGCAGGCGGCGGCGGCGGGCGGCAGGGTGCACATCGTGCTTGGGAATCACGACGACTGGATCCTCCGCGAGGGCAACAAGAAGTACGTCCACAAGCGCTACGAGCAGACCTCGAAGATCCTGGAGATGGACTACCTCGCGCTCTACGGCACCGACAGCGTGATCGGGCGGTGGCTCCGGACGCGGAACATGATCGAGAAGATCAACGACGCGGTCTACGTCCACGGCGGAATCGACCCCGCCCTTTTTTCCAAGAGGATCACCGTCGATGCGTTGAACAAGGAGTACCGGGCGTGGCTCGCGGGGAAGAAGCCGGAGCCGGAGATGGAGAAGCTCCTGGAGAGCCTCCTGTGGTACCGGGGCTTCTTCGATGACGAGACCAAGCGGCCGTCGCAGGCCGAGATCGACCGCGTCCTGGGGCTCTTTGACGCGAAGCAGATCGTGGTGGGTCACACGACGCACAAGGAGATCCTGGCCGTCTACGAGAACGCGCGGGTGATCGGCGTGGACGCCGGGCGATGCGAACTGGGAGAGGCGCTCCTTCAGGAGAAGGGGGTCTCCTACCGGTGCAAGAAGGACGGCTCCCGGGTCCGGCTGACGAGGGAGTGACGGCTGCGCCGAAAGTCGGAAGAGGGAAGAAGGAAGTCAGAAGGAAAGGCACGAAGTTCAGCCAGAAGTAGCGGCGCCGGTCGGTAAACTCAGTCGGTCCATGAACCGCAAGCTCCTGCAGAAGTCGCTCGACCTGCTCGACGCCAGGGTCCCGCACGCCGTCGCGACGATCGCGGCCGCGAAGGGGAGCGTGCCGGGCAAGGCCGGCGCGTCGATGATCGTCTGCGCCGACGGGACCTTCTTCGGCACCGTCGGCGGCGCGGGGCTCGAGGAGAAGTGCAAGGCGCTCGCGCGGCAGGCCATCGAGTCGAAAAAGGGCGGGATCTTCCATTTCGACCTCAACCTCTACAAGGAGGGGGCGCTCCCGAGCCTCTGCGGCGGCTCGGTCGACGTCTTCATTGAATTCATGGCTGTGACGCCACACGTCCTCATCTGCGGCGGCGGGCACGTCGGGCTCGAGGTCGCGAAGCTCTGCGACCAGCTCGAGTACGGCTACTCGGTCCTCGACGAGCGGGCGGAGTACGCGTCGCGGAAGCGGTTCGCGGGCGCGCGGGTCGCCCACGTCGGCGTGCCGCAGGCGTTCTTCGCGAGCGGCAAGCTCGACGCCTTCACGCACGTCGTCATCGTCGGCCACTCGCACCAGACCGACACCGAAACGCTGCACCAGTGCGTGAAGCGGTTCGGCGGATGGATCGGCCTGATCAGCTCAAAGATGAAGAAGAAGGAGATGTTCATGCGCCTGAAGGCGCTCGGCGTCTCCGAGTCGGAGCTGGAGCGCGTCGTGGCGCCGATCGGGCTGCCGATTGGGGCGGAGACGCCGGCGGAGATCGCGGTGGCGATCCTGGGCCAGATCATCGAGCACCACAAGGCCGGCGCAGGCTCAGAGGCGAAGAAGGACGAATCGGCAAAGCGGAGGCCGTAATCCGAGCCCTGGATGAAGCGTCCGTCCGCGCCTACTTCTTCTCGTCCTTCGGCTCCACGAACGCCACCTCGTTCTTCTTCAGGATCTCGCGGATCTTCTCCTCCAGCTGCTTGGCCGATATCACCTTGCCGGTCTTCTGCTCGTGATAGTCGATGGGCTCATGCACCTTCTTGTCGGGGGAGACGATCCAGAGAATGACCCCGCCGTTCCACTTGTTGGTCTCCTCCCACAGGTCGGGCTCAAGCTTCTCGCCTTCCTTCCGCGGCCACGTCGGATGCCACGTCAGGACGGGATAGAAGTTCGCGTCGATGATCTTCTTCATGCGCTCGTCGAGAACGGATCCGTTCTCGAAATCCTGGCACGACCCTCACTTGGGCCATTCCTTGTAGACCAGGACCCAGCGCTTGGTCTTCTCGTCCTTGGCCTTGTCGAAGGCGTCCTTCGAGGTCAGCCACTTGATTTCATCGATGCGATCTCCGCGCCACGCGAGCACGGCCGCGAAGGCGACGGCTGCCAGGGTCTTCATCAGGCACCTCCCATCTCATAGAACGGTTGTCGGGACGCAAGGTCGGTCCGAAACGCGCGAAACTCCCGACTGGTGTCATACCATGGGACGCCATTTGACGGGAGAACCCATGCACCGTTCACTCCTCGCGCTGTTCCTCCTCCTCCTGGCCCAGGATCCGCCGAAGGCCGATCCGGCCATCGACTGGGTCAAGCCGCTGACATGGCGCTGCATCGGCCCGGCCAACATGGCCGGGCGCGTCACCGCCCTCTCCGTCTTCGAGGCTGATCCCTCCACCTACTGGGTCGCCACCGCCTCCGGCGGCCTCGTCAAGACGGTCAACAACGGAATGACCTTCACCCACCAGTTCGACCGCGAGGCGACGGTCTCCATCGGCGACGTCTGCGTCGCGCCGTCCAACCGCGACATCGTCTGGGTCGGGACCGGCGAGGCCAACCCGCGCAACTCCGTGAGCTACGGAGACGGCGTCTACAAGTCGGTCGACGGCGGCAAGTCCTGGAAGCGCATGGGCCTCGAGAAGACGTTCCAGATCGGCCGCGTCGTCGTGCACCCCGCGAACCCGGACATCGTCTATGTCGGCGCGCTCGGCAGGCTCTATGGTCCGAACCCGGAGCGCGGGCTGTTCAAGACCGCGGACGGCGGCAAAAGCTGGGAGCGCGTTCTCTTCGTCGATGAGAAGAGCGGCGTCATCGACGTCGCCATGAGCCCGGCCGACCCCGACACGCTGCTCGTCGCCACGTGGGAGCACAAGCGCGACGAGTTCGACTCCTACATCGGCGAGCGCGTTCCGGAGGGATACGACGGCTACGACCCCATCACGAAGTGGGGCCCGGGATCGAAGCTCTTCAAGACCACCGACGGCGCGAAGTCTTTCACGCAGGTCACGAAGGGGCTGCCCACCTGCCTGCTGGGCCGCATGGGAATCGACTACTACCGCAAGGATCCGAAGACCGTCTTCCTCATCGTCGATTGCGAGAAGATCGGGATGGGCACCCCGCCCAAGGGCGCCACGGTCCCGGATGCGGGGTGGCGCGCCGAGGACGCCGGCGAGGACGCTGGTGCGCGCGTCATCGAAGTAGCGCAAGGCGGCGCCGCCGAGAAGGCCGGCATTCACGTCGGTGACGTTGTCAAGCACGTCGGCGAGAAGGCCGTCAAGAACCAGGAAGAGCTCGGGACGGCGATCAACGCGCTCAAGCCCGACGACAAGGTCGCGCTCAAGCTCGTCCGGGACGAGAAGGAGATGCCGCTCGAGCTCACGCTCGGGCGCCGGCTCGCGGCCGGAAGCGGCTTCATGGGAGTCGGCGGCGAGGACGCCGGCCAGGACGAGGGCGCGAAGCTCACGAGCGTCAACGAGGGAGGGCCGGCCGAGAAGGCCGGGCTGAAGGTCGGCGACGTGATCCGGAAGATTGGCGGCAAGGCCGTGAAGAACTACCAGGAGTTCATCGACATCGCGCGCGCGTCGACGGCCGGGGAGAAGGTCGAGATCGTCGTCGCCCGCGAGACCGGGGAGGAGAAGCACGAGCTCACGTTCGGCCAGCGCCCCGGGGGCGGGGGCGGCGCGCTCTCCAATCCGAAGCGGCCCTACACGGCGAACTACGGCGGGCAGCGCGAGAACGTGCAGGACCAGCAGGGGGAGAACGGCTTCGAGTACGGCGGCGTCTACAAGTCGACCGACGGCGGCGACTCCTGGACACGCGTCAACAGCCTGAACCCGCGGCCGATGTACTTCAGCTGCCTGCGCGTCGATCCGAGCGACGACAACCGGCTCTACATGGGCGGCGTCTCGCTCTACCGCTCCTCCGACGGCGGCAAGACGTTCCGCGCCGACGCCGGTCGCGGCGTTCACGCGGACCATCACGCGCTCTGGATCGATCCCAGGGACGGCCGCCACATGATCGTCGGATCGGACGGCGGCTTCTACGTCACCTACGACCGCACGGCGACGTGGGACCATCTCAACACGCTCGCGCTGGGGCAGTTCTACCATGTCGCCGTCTGCACGAAAAAGCCGTACTGGGTTTACGGCGGGCTCCAGGACAACGGCAGCTGGGGCGGGCCGAGCGTCGGCCTGCACGGCTCCGGCCCGGTCAACGAGGACTGGGTCTCCGTCGGCGGCGGCGACGGCTTCGTCTGCCGCGTCGATCCGAACGATCCCGACCTCGTCTACAGCGAGAGCCAGAACGGCGTCATGGGGCGGCGCCATCTCAAGACGGGCGAGCGCGCCTCGATCCGCCCTCCACGCCCGGCCTCCGGCAGCCGCTGGCGCTTCAACTGGAACACTCCGTTCCTGCTCTCGAGCCACAACTCCCGCATCTTCTACACCGCGGGCAACGTCGTCTTCCGCTCGGTCAACCGCGGGGACGACTTGCGGGCGATCTCCCCCGAGATCACGCTGACGAAGCGCGGCAGCGCCACGGCCCTCGCCGAGTCTCCGAAGAACCCGGACGTTCTGTGGGTCGGCACCGACGACGGCGCGCTGTGGATCACGAAGAACGGCGGAAAGGAATGGACCAGCGTCGGGGAGAAGGTCGGTCTCGCCGGTCCGCGCTGGGTCGCCACGATCGAAGCGTCGCGGTTCGTCGAGGGGCGCGCCTACGTCTGCTTCGACGGCCACCGCTCGAACGACGACGAGCCGGCGCTCTACGTCACGGAGGACTTCGGCCAGACGTGGAAGCCGATCCGCTCGAACCTGCCCGCCGGTTCGAGCCGCTGCCTGCGCGAGGACGTCAAGAACCAGAACCTGCTCTTCGCCGGCACCGAGTTTGCGATCTTCGTCTCGCTCGATCGCGGCGCGACCTGGACGAAGCTCAACAACAACCTGCCGACGGTGGCCGTGCACGAAATCGCGGTCCATCCGACGGTCGGCGAAATCGTCGTCGCGACGCACGGTCGGAGCCTCTGGATCCTCGACATCTCCGGGCTGCGGCAGGTCGATCCGAAAGTCGGCGCGGAGAAGCCGCAGCTCTACAAGCCCGATACCGCGACGCGCTGGGAGACGCAGGCGTCGCGCGGCCGCACCAATCGCCGCTTCGTCGGCCAGAATCCGCCGTTCGGGGCGCAGATCTACTACTCGATCCCGAAGAAGGCGCAGAAGGTCGACGTGAAGATTCTCGACATCGACGGGGCCGTGCTCACGACGATTCCCGGGGCGACGGCGGCCGGTTTCCACAAGGTGGGCTGGGACCTGACGCGGCCCGGCGCGACGCGGCCGACACCGAGGCGCGCGGCGCCAGCGGGGGCGTACCGGGTCGTCCTGACCGTCGATGGCCAGGAGCTTTCGCAGAGCTTCAAACTGGAGGGCGATTCGAACGCGCCCGGGCCGAGGTCGTCGGAGGACGACGAGTAGCTAGCGCGTTCGGGGTGTCAGCCACCGCCACTCGCTGGCGCGAAGCTCCGCGACCGTGACGTGCCACGCGGACGCGCGAACATCCCAGAAGCCTGCCGGCATCTCCTTCCCGCATCCGCAGCGGAAGTCGCCCGACGTCACGGATCGCCGCGGATTCACGGGATCGGAATGGACCGCCGTGTCGCCCTCGTAGAAGTTCGCCGCGACATGAAGGCGGGCGCAATGCGGACACCGGAAGAGCGCATAAGACGTGTCGCCCGTCTCGTCGACGAATCCCGCGCGGAAGGCCTCCTCGTCGAAGTCGAGCGCCGATACGAACTCCTGGGCATCGTCGGCGGCGGACCACTCGAGCTCGGCGGCGGTGAACTTCGCCGGCTGCCCGCGAAGGAGGTAGATCCAGCACGCACGCGGCTGGCTCCAGCTCGCGTGGGTCACGATGTGAATGCCGACCGGCGCGGCCTTGATGCGCGCGCGGTCTCCGACGCTGAATTCGGCGCCGTCGGATGGGGGCACGAGACGATGATATCGCACCATGAACCATGGGATACAATCCCTTCCCGTGGACCCTCACTCGCTCGCGCAGGATCCCCCCGGCGAGCGCGTCGGCACCTACATCAAGACCCAGAAGCTCGGCGAAGGGGGCATGGGCGAAGTGTGGAAGGCTTGGGACACGAAGCTCCAGCGCTGGGTCGCCCTCAAGCTCGTCAAGCGCGCTGACGCCGACGAAGCCGCCCGCTTCCGCCGTGAAGCGCTGACCGCCGCCCGCCTCAACCACCCCAACATCGCCGCCGTCTACGAAGCCACCGACGCCTGGATCGCGATGCAGCTCATCGACGGCGCCACGCTCGCCGTCCACCCGCGCAACAACCCGCGCGAGCTCGTCGACCTGGTCCGCCAGGCGGCGGAAGCCGTGCACTTTGCCCACCGCGCCGGCGTCATCCACCGCGACCTGAAGCCGCAGAACCTCATGATCCAGTCGGGCCACCTCTACGTCCTCGACTTCGGCCTCGCCCGATCGACGCATGTGAAGTCGTCGTTCTCCGTCTCCGGCTTCATCGCCGGGACGCCGGACTACATGTCTCCCGAGCAGGCGAGAGGGCGCAGTGACGTCGACGCCCGCGCCGATGTCTGGGCCCTGGGCGCGACGCTCTACGAGCTCCTCGCCGATCGCCCCCCGTTCCAGGAGGCGAACCTCTACTCGCTCCTGTTGAAGGTCATCGAGGACGAGCCGAAGCCGCTGCGCGCGATCCGCCCGACCATCGATGCCGAGCTCGACACCATCGTCGGCAAGTGTCTTCAGAAAGAGCCCGCGCAGCGGTACGCGACCGCCGCCAACCTCGCCGCCGATCTTAAACGCTGGCTCGACGGCGAGCCGATTCTCGCTCATGCGCCGAGCATCACCTACCGCCTGCGCAAGAGCCTGTCGAAGCGCAAGGCCGTCCTCGCGATGGCGCTGGTCGGACTCGGTTTGACCGCCGGCGTCGCGCTCTTCGTGATCCCGCGATGGCTCCAGGCCGTGGAGGACCGGCGTCTTGCCGAGACGGCGCGAATCACGGCGGAGACCGCGAAGCGGACGAAAGACGCCGAAGTGCTCGCCGAGAAAGAGCGGCAGCTCGCGACCCGTCGCCTGCTGGAGGAGGGCCGCGTGTTTCTCGCCGACGCCGGCCGGCTGCTCGCCACCGAGAACTGGACGCCCGACCAGCTCAAGACGCTCATCGCCGGCGCGCGCGCCAAGTTCGAAGCAGCCGCCGCCGCGAGCCCGTCGGACCCCGAGCCGCCCGACTACCTCGGCCGCGTCGCGCTGGTCGCCGGAAACACGGCCGCCGCGCTGGACCATTTCTCGCGGTCGATCGACCTCGGCGCCGCGTACGCGACCCCGTACCTCGAGCGCGCGCTCCTGCTCGCCGACAGCTACGAACGACAGCGCCACCTCTCCGAGGGCCCCGGGACAAAGCCTGAGACCGACGAGATGCGGACGCTCCGCGACCGCGCCAACGCCGACCTCGCCAAGGTCCGCGAGTTCTCGCAGGACCGGCGCGAGCTGATCCTCGCGGAAGGGGTGCTCGCCCTCGCCGACGCCGACTACCCGCGGGCCACGGACCGGTTCGAGGAATTCGTCCGCCTGGCGCCGACCGACTACCGCGGCTACGCGCACCTCTCCCACGTCTATTCCCACGTCAAGGGCCGTGAGCAGGAGACGATCCGCGCCTGCACCGAGGCGCTCCGGCTGCGCACCGACCTCACGCACCTCATCCTGCGGCGGCTTCGAAGCCGGATCGATCTCCGGGAGTACGACGCGGCGATGGCCGATATCGCGCTTGCCCTCGAAAAGGTCCCGTCGCGCCGCGACGACGTCATCGCCGAGCGCGGCCATCTCCATTTCGTGCAGCGCCGCTGGAAGGAGGCCGACGCCGACTTCACGGAGTCGCTGTCGCTCGGCAAGAAGAGCGGTCCGCTGTACTACAACCGTGGCTGCTGCCGTCTCGCGCTCGGGCGCGTCCTCGAAGGCGCCGACGACTTCATCGAGGCGACCGCCTTCTACTCCCACTCCGCGGCCTACTCACGGCTCGGCGACATCTACCGCGCGGCGCGCATCGACCAGCGGGAGGCGCTCGTCCAGGACTGGATGAAGCGGGTCCGCTTCCCCTTCTACCTCTTCGTGACGATCAAGACGATCAAGGCCGCTGAGGCGAAGCCCGGCGACCTCGAGTCCTGGCTCCCCGACGTCCGCCAGGCGCGCAAGCTCATGCAAGCAGGAAAGACCGACGAGGCACGCGAGCTCTTCGCCGACGCGCTCGACCGCCTGTACCAATCGCGCGACATCGAGTGGGTCGTCTGCGAGCCGCCGCTCGCCACCGAGATCGGAACCGCCCACGCCAGCCTTGGGGCGTGCCTGGCGATCAAGGGCGATGCCGCGGGGGCGATCGAGCAGATCTGCCGCGCCGTCGATGTCGGCGTCAGCGACCTTGCACCGCTCTCGAAGCTCACCGCGTTCGACGCCCTTCGCGAGACCGACGCATGGAAGGACGTCGTGAACCGTCTTGCGCGTCCGCGCGCGGTCTTCGGCGCGTCGATGACCGAGGAGCCCGAGGGCGTCCGGGTCAGTGCCGTCATGGCCGACACGCCCGCCGCCAGGGCCGGCATCGTGAAGGGCGACATCATCCTCGCCGCCGACGCATGGAAGGTCAGGGGCGCCAAGACCCTGCAGTTCGCCCTCCGCCGCGCGGCGCGGCACGGCGAGGGCGCCGCCGTCACGGTCCAGCGCGACGGGAAAGAGGTCGTGCTGCACCTGGTGTTCGCGCCGAGGGAGTAGCCCGGTTTCCGGACAGCCCGTGGGCGTCGTCGTGTACTGTTCTTGGACATTCAAAGGAGATTCCCCATGGCGACACTGGCGGTCATGCTCCTGCTGGCGGCAGCCCAAGCGCAGCCACCGACCCAGGAGCAGCTCAAGACCAACCTGGATGCGAAGCTCAAGGCGCCGTTCCTGGCCAAGGCGGCGTGGCTGACCGACTACGATGCCGCGCGCGAGGAGGCGAAGAAGTCGGGCAAGCCGATCTTCGCGTACTTCACCCGAAGCTACGCGAAGTGAGGGCCTTGCGAAATGCTGGAGAGCGGTGCGCTCTCCGACGCCAAGTTTCCTGAGTGGTCCAAGAACGTCGTCCTTTTCTGCCACGTCACGTCCCAGGTGACGGGCGACAAGTATCCGAAACTCCTTTCCGAGAAGGGCGGACGCGGCTTCCCGATGCTCGCGATCCTCGACGCCGCCGGTGACGTGATCGCGCGCCACAAGGGCGAGCGCACGATCGACACGCTGGAGGCGACGCTGAAGAAGGCGCGCGCCTTCACCGACCTGCGGGCGAAGGCGGACGGCGGCGACGCGAAGGCGAAGGCCGATGTGGAAATCGCGCGGCTTGAGATCGACGTCGACCTGGTGAAGTTCGACGACGCCAGGAAGCGCATCGCCGACCTCGGCGCCCTGGAGGCCGATTCAAAGAAGAGGGCCGACACGGTGCTCGCCGACATCGAGACGATCGACATCATGGCCTCCGCCGCCCAGGGCCGCCCGGCGGCCGCCAAGCGCGCGTACGAAATGCGGAAGGCCGGCCGCATGCCGTCGGATCAGATTTCGCTCGGGTACTGGCACCTGGTCCTCGACGGCGCCGACGCAGCCACCGACGCGGTGATCTACGAGGAGAGTCTCAACATCCTCAAGACGCTCACCTTCCGGAAGTACGACGACACGCTCAAGAGGCTGAAGGGGAACAAGCCGTAGATGCTGAAGACAATCCTCTCCATCCTGCTCCTCATGCCGGCCGTCGCCTTCGCCCAGCAAGGGAAGGTCGCGTGGGAGCCGACGATCGAGGAGGCCGTGAAGACGGCGGAGAAGACCGGAAAGCCGATCTTCCTCTTCTTCGGCTGCAACTGAGGGCCCTGCGTTGGGTTCGGGAACGGTCCGTTCTCGAATCGCAAGGTGATCGAGTCGATGGCGGGAGTCGTCCCGGTCTACATCAACTTCAAGTCGACCCCCGGCAAGGAAGCCGCGGACAAGTACGGCGTGACAAAGGTCCCGACGCTGATCGTGGCCGACAGCGAGGGGAAGAAGATTGAAGTGCTCGACCTCGAGGCGGAGTCGAATGCGGTCGCTGAAAAGATGGCGGAGATCGGCCAGAAGCACCGCCGCGACGTTCCGTGGTCGGAGAGCCTCGAAAAAGCCATCGAACGGGCCAGGAAGGAAGCGAAGCGCGTCGCGGTCGTCTGGGAGGAGAAGGCGGACGACGCGAAGATGCTGCGTGACCCGCTCCTCTGGCCGCTGGTGAAGCAACTGGTCTGGGTGCGGGCGTCGAAGGAGGACGGGAAGCGGCTGAAGCTCGTGAAATCGCCCTCGATCCTCATCCTCGATCCGGCGGCGGAGAAGCCGGAGGAAACCCCGCTCCTGAAGCTCGAGGGGAAGCGCCAGGCGAAGGAGATCGAGAAGCCGCTCAAGGAGTTCCTGGAAAAGAAGTAGTGCGCCGGGCGCCGGGTTTTCCGGCGCTGCGTTTCGAGGTCACTTCTTCACCAGCTCCAGCTGCGCGACAATGGCTTTCTCCAGCGCGTCGCGGTTTGGCACGAGCGTTCCTTCCCACACGACGGTTCCCTCGACGCCCGCGAGGTAGGCGAACGGCTGCGCCTTCACGCCGAACGTCTTGTTGTTGCTCTCGTCCTTGTCGTAGAGGACCGGGTAGGCCATTTCTTTCGCCTTGACCAGTGCCTTGACGGCGTCGAACGTCTCTCCCTTCTCGCCGAAGTTCACGAGGATCGTCAACCCCTTCTTCGCGTAGTCCTGGTCCCACCGGACCAGGTGAGGTGCGCTCGGCACTCAGCCTTCTCAGTGCAGGGAGGTGAAGACGACGAGGACCGGCTTGCCCTTGAGCGTCTCGGCCGATGGGGGCTCGGCGACATTGAGCCAGTGGCCCTTGTCGGCCTCGAGCGCGGGGAGCGCCTTGTCCTTGTAGGAGTTCGCCTTCAGCTTCGGCTCCTGGGGGACGAGCGCGAGGACCGCGGCCGCGAGGAGGAGTCGGGTGACCATGAGGGTTCAACGGCGGCGAGACTCGGACTATTCACGCACTTTCGCTAACCCGGCCGCTCCCCGCCGTTTACAGCCTCCCGGACAGGAGGCTCCATGAACGCCCGACGGCTGGTCGCCATGTTCTGCATCGTCCTCGCCGCTGGATGCGGCAGGGCCAGGAGCGGTGGCGGCGGCGGTGCTCCGCCAACGCTCTCCATCACCACGAACACGCCGCTCGCCGTGGCCTCCGTCGGCACGCCCTATCTCCTGACGCTCAACGCGGTCGGCGGAACGGGTCCCTACCTCTGGAGCATCACCGGCGGCGCGCTCCCGCCGGGCCTCGCGCTCAGCGCTGCCGGCATGCTCAGCGGGACGCCGACGGCCTCCGCATCGTTCACCTTCACAGCGCAGGCGGTCGACATCGCGGGCGCCGCCGCCACGAAGGCGATGACCCTCGTCGTCACCGGTGCGCTGCCGTCGGGTTTGCCGACCAACGGCTCCTTCGAGTCGGGCCTCACAGGCTGGACGCAGGTCGGAGCCGGCAGCGGCGCGACCTACGCCGTCGTGACGGACTCCGTCGACGGCGCGAACGGCGTGCGCGTCACGAACCGCTCGCAGATCTCGCATTCTCCAGGACAGAACATCTTCTCCGGCGCCCTCGCGGCGGCCGGCGGCACACCCGTCACGACGAGCTTCTGGATCAAGGTCGATGCGCCGAGCATGGCCCGGCTCCTCGTCAACCTCACCACCGATGTCGGGGCGAGCAAGCTCATCCTCGCCGAGCGGGTCGTGCGCACGGCGAGCGCCTGGGTCGAAGTCACGGGAACCACGACGTTCGCCTGGAACGGAACCCTGACCGCCGCCGTCCTCGAGTTCGACATCGGCCAGCCGGCGGAGAAGGTCTATCCCGGGTTCACCCTCGACGACGTCCGGATCGAGCGCGACGGCGATGCCGACGAGCTGCCCGACGTCGACGAGCCGGCGGGCGACGCGAGCTGCAACCCGGATCGCGACAACGACGGCCTGCCCGACGGTTGGGAGACGACGATCGGCCTCAATCCCGACGCGGCCGATGCGGTCCTGGATCCCGACGCCGACGGCTTCTCGAACCACGAAGAATACTGGGCCGCGACCGATCCGCTCAGTGCCGCATCAAAGCCCGGCGTGCCATGCGTGGCGGGCGCGAACGCCGCCGTCATTGCCCGCACGCGCTACCTTGCGCTGCTGCCGAGCCTCGCGTCGAACCGCGTCATCAGCGGCCAGCACATCACCGGGGGCAGTTCGCGCGGCGGCGTCTCCGGTGAGTTCGACAGCAACGTCCAGGCGCTCTTCGACCAGACCGGCAAGTGGCCCGGGATCCTCAGCATGCAGTACGAGGGAGCCGACACCATCATCGGTCCGCTCCAGGTCACCCTCGTCAATCCCATCGCCACGAACTGGGCGGCGTCGGGCGGCCTCGTGCTGATCAAGTTCCAGCCGTGGGATCCGTGGACGTTCATCCCCAACGGCCCCGCGGGGGCGCCGCACGTCGACCTCGTCGGCCTCCTCGACCCTGCGGCCGGCAACCCGGCGAACCTCGCCGCCAACACGGCGGCCAACGCGGTCTGGCTCGACTGGCTCGATCAAATGGCCGACGGCCTCGACCAGCTGCAGCAGGCCGGCGTCGTCGTGCTCTGGCGGCCGCTCTCGGAGATGAATGCCTCATCGCACTGGCAGAGCCGGCAGCCGCGCGACGCGTGGATCGCGCTCTGGCTCCACATGCACGACTACTTCACCACCGCGCGGGGCTTGAAGAACCTCATCTGGGTCTACGAATCCGACGCCTTCGCCCACGCGAGCGTGCCCGCCGACTACTACTATCCCGGCGACGGCGTCGTGGACCTGATGGGCCACAACATCTACGACGACGACTGGGTGCTGCCGTACGAGCTCAACGCGATCTATCGCCGCTATCCGAAGATCTACGGCTTCCCGCAGGCCGGCTCCTCGACCGTCAAGGACGGCACGTGGGACAACCTGACGATGATCGTCGGGATCCAGCAGCGGTTTCCGCGCGCGTCTCTCTTCTGCACGTGGAACGACTTCTACACCGGTGGGGGGACGATCTTCAACGCCCGGTCGATGGTCTCGCAGTCGAACGCCGCCGGCCTGCTCAACGATCCGTGGGTGATCACCCGGGAGGAGATTCCATAGCGGCCTCCAGCCGCGTCTGCACCGCTATCAGCCGAAACGCAGCGGCTTCGCCAGTCCCATCCCCACGAACAGCGCGCTTACGGGCGGGATGTTCACGACGATGAACGAGGGAAGATCGAGAAACACCGCAATCCGTCGCCACACCGCGTTGATTCCGCGGCAGAGCGGATCAAACTCGACTCTCGCCGTGGCCGTGGCGCCGTCCGCGACCCGTACGCGCTGGACCTGCACGCCGCTGACGATCAGCAGCTCGCCGCGGGCGGGATCGTACCGCGCCAGCATCGCGTCGGCGCTCTTCGGCCCCGTCCGTGCCTCGCGGCTTGCCGGGTTCCAGATCCAGAGGCGGCCGGCGACACGAACGACCGCGATGTCGGAGCCGCGCTCGTCCACCCAGAGTCGATCGATCGACCGTTCGAAGTCCACGGCGCCCATCGCCACGAGGGATCCGTCGTAGGCGATCTCGCCGCTGACGAGATGCGAGTCGACAACCACGAAGAAGAAGCCTGAGGCGAAGCGGATCGTGGCGAGATCCGCGCGCTGCAGGTCGATCGTTGCGGCCGCGTGCCAGCGGACCTCCGTCCATGAGGATTCGCCCGGCGCGATGCTGACGAGCACCTGCTGCGACGTCATCGCATAGACGCGGTCCCGGACATAGTGCGACCCCAGCGGCCTCTCGGGGCCGTCTTCGACCGGCGGCTCGTCCATGCCTTGCTTCGCGTGAAAGCGGATGCAGCGTGGCGACGATTCGACGAGGCGCGTGCGGGTGAAGAAAAATTCCGACTGTTTCATCGGCGTGAAGCGCCGCCGCACGCCGGGTCCGCGCAGCACAACGGCCTCACCGTCGCGGTCAACCCGCCAGTCGACATCGAACGCAAGCGGCCGGCCGTCGATCTCATGCCAGGCGAGGCTGTGCGGATCGACGCGGACCGTCAGGTGCTCGTCGTTGGCGACGTAGGCCTGCCCACCCGCAACGAAGCCGGTGTCGGCGGACCATTCGCGCACCGGCAGCTTCAAATCGGTGAACAGCAGCGTCGGCGTGCAGCCGACGACGAAGGGCGTGGAGACGATGATTGCGCACATGGGCAGGATCATGCGCAGGCGCTCATTCATGGCGGCCTCCCCGTAATTCCCGACGTGGAGAGAGCAAGCGCTGTGCCACTCATGAGATGGACGGCGATCGCCTCCTTCCTGCCTCCGATCTACTCGGTGAGCGCGTCGGTGGTGTAGTGGCGAACGTGACGCTAGAGCTCCCCGGGATGCTGCGCGACATCGCGGGACAGCCGGTGGAGCTATCTCACGAACGGAGCCTCGCGCTGAAGGCCTCCCTTCTCCTTCGTGTCCATGCGGGTCAGCGTCCTCGGGATTCTGACCAACACCCAGGACACCGTTCTTCTGTCTTCTGCTTACCTTCGACCGCGTGTATCGTCATGAGTCGATGACCTGCCTGCTGACGCTGCTGCTCCTGCTCCAGGACGATCCGGTGAAGCTCGTGGAGCGGCTTGGGGATTCATCGCCCGAGGTGCGCGAGAAAGCCGTCGAGGCGCTCAAGGCGCTGGGCGAACGGGCGGACGCGGCGCTCAAGGCCGGCGAGGGGGACGCCAACCAGGACCGGGCGCAGTGGTGCCGCCAGCTTCGGGCGCGCCTGGTCCTGAAGCGCGCTCCGCGGATCGCGGTGCTCACGGCAGGGAAGGAACACCTCGATCTGAGCATGATGGACGCCGACGGCGAGCAGTCGATCATCGTCAGGCGCGGCATCAAGTGGGCGCATGCCTCGCCGGACGGCGGCCGCGTGCTCTGCGGGCTTCCGGATGACAGCGTTGTCGTGCTCGATCTGAAGGTCGGTAAGGAATCGGCGCTCGCCATCCACGAGTGGCCCGACGCGCAGTGGTCGCGGGACGGCGCCCGGCTGGCCTTCGACGCGTCGCGGTATCCGAACGTCGAGTTCGCGGCCTGCGACGCGGACGGCTCCCACTATCGCGTCGTCCACCGCGAGAAGCAGCGCGACTTGAGATCGTGGGGATGGTCGTCCGACGGCAAGCAGCTGATCATTGCGACGTCGGACCAATCCATCCTGGAGATCTCGCGCATCACCGCCGTCGATCCCACGTCCGGCAAAGGCAGGGCGCTCTTCGAGGGGAAGCGCGCGACGGCGATGGCGATATCGCCCGTCGCGGGCGTCGCGGCGGTGAGCGTGAGGAGCGACGAGAAGTCGGAGATCTGGGAGGTGCCGCTGGACGGTGCCGAGCCGCTGAAGCTGGCCACGCTGGCGGTCAATGAACTCTGGCCGACGCTCTGCTGGACGCCCGACGGGAAGCGGCTGGTTTGCAGCGACGGCCGCCGCCTGGTGATGGTGGACCGCGCGAGCCGGAAGACGGCCGGCCTCACCACCGGCGAGGGGCGCGAGGGCGAGCCCGTGGTCTCGCCCGACGGCACATGGGTGGCCTACGTCCGGAACGTGGACGGCGACGTGCAGATTCGCGCGGTCCGCTCCGACGGGACCGGGGATCGCCTGCTGAGCAGGGCCGGAGATCGCGACGACGACACGTTCTACTGGCCCGACGTGCGCTTCTCGCCGGACGGCCAGTACCTGCTGGTGGCGGCGCAGGCGGAGAACGATCGCGACCCGAGAGACGTGTGGCTCGTGACGGTGGCGACCTCCGAATCGCGCAAGCTGCTGCGGGCGAGCCGGATCGAGTCGATGTGGTGGACGCCGAGGTAGGGGAGCTGCAGCGCGGAACTCGCACACTCACAGCAAGAAGGAGCAGCCATGAACATCACGATCCTGAAGGACGGGCCGATCATGATCGAAGGCGACATCAAGCTGATGGACCCGACGGGCGCCGCCTACGATCTGTCAGGCCGCACGAAGATCGCGCTTTGCCGCTGCGGCCAGTCGGCGAAGAAGCCGCTCTGCGACGGAACCCATCGGACGTGCGGGTTCAAGTCGGAGGTCAAGGCGGAGACGCTGCCGCCGCCGAAGCAGTAGTGACGGGCGTTCGGGGGGGTTGCTATAGTCGCACCTCCGATGGACTTCGACCCGAACTCCGCCGCGATGCACGACGGCCTCTACGGCCTGCCGTTCGATGCCGACGAAGCGCAGTTCGTCGTCATCCCCGTTCCGTTCGACGCAACGACGTCATACCGTGATGGGACGCGCAACGGCCCGGCGGCCGTACTCGAAGCCAGCTACCAGGTCGACCTCTTTGACATCGACTTCGGCCGCCCATGGCAGTCGAAGATCGCGATGCTGGCGCTCGACAAGGGCGGCCCGCGCGAAATCGCCGCGCTCAATCGCGAGGCCCGCAAGTTCGCCGAGCCGGTGATCGCCGTCGGCGGCGAGATCGGCGGCAAGCCGAAGCTCCGAAAGGCGCTCGATGAAGTCAACCGCCGCAGCGGGCGGATGTGCGAGATCGTCGAACGCGAAGCGCGCGCGCTCATCGCGAAGGGCAAGACGCCGATCGTGCTCGGCGGCGACCACTCGACGCCGTTCGGCCTCATCAAGGCGTGCGGCGACGCGTTTCCCGGCCTCGGGATCCTCCACATCGATGCCCACGCCGACCTTCGCGTGGCGTTCGAGGGCTTCGAGTGGAGCCACGCGAGCATCATGCACAACGTGACGTCGAAGATCGGCGGGCGGGGCGGGATAGCGTCGCTCGTCCAGGTCGGCATCCGCGACTTCGGCGAGAACGAATTCGACGCGATCAACCGCGCGAAGGGAAAGAGCGACACGAAGATCACGACCTACTTCGACGCGGGACTCCAGGCGGCGAAGTTCCGCGGCGAAGAATGGGCGATGCTCTGCGACGGCATGGTCAGCGATCTGCCGGCGCAGGTCTACGTCAGCGTCGACATCGACGGCTTCGATCCGAAGCTTTGCCCCGACACCGGCACGCCGGTGCCCGGCGGGCTCGAGTTCAACGAATTCGTGGAGCTGCTGCGGGCGCTGCTGCGGGCGAAGAAGAAAATCATCGGCTTCGATGTCAACGAGGTCGCGCCGAGCCGCTTGACGAAGCCGGCCGACTGGGGCGGCGACTGGAACGCGAACGTCGGCTCGCGCGTGCTCTACAAGCTCATCGGCGCGGCGGCGAAGAGCCGGTAAGGCTATTTTCCCGGCTTCTTCCGGCACTCCTCCATGAGCTCCTTCGCGCGCGGGGCGGGATCCTCGGCGAGCTCGATGATGACGGCGAGCAGCCGGAGCGCCGCGGCGGGCAGATCGGCCGTCGCTTTCTGCTCGGCCATCCTGAGGGCGTCGTCGAAAAGCGTCGGGTTGAGGCGCGTCCCCTCCTTCAAGGCGGCCGACGATCCCTCGGCGTCGCCGGAGCGCTTCAACGCGAGCGCCAGGTAGGCATACCCGCTCCAGTCGGCCGCGCGGCGAACGGAGATGGCGAGCAGCTTTGCGGCTTCCGCCGGGTCGCCGCCTCCAAAGAGCTCCGCGAGGCCGAGGAGCTTCTCGGAGACGCCGCCCCGTTCGCGGCCGAACGTGGCCTGGGCATCGACCTTCAGCCTCGGATAGTCGCCGAGCTGGAGGAGCACCGTCGCGCGCTTGATGAGCAGCGAGGGATCCTTCGGCCGGCGTCGGACGATGGCGTCGGCGTCCTTCAGCGCGTCCGCGGCACGGCCTGCTTCCATCAGGAGATCCAGGCGCCGCATTCGGGCCTCGGCCGAATCGGAGTCGATCTGGACCGCCTGGTCGGCGAAGCGGAGGCGGTCTTCCGCCTTCGAGGCGAGATAGGAGAGCGCCAGGGCGGCGTCGGCCGACTGGTCGGCGAGCCTCACGAGCAGCTTCACGCCCGCATTCGCTTCGTCCTGGCGGCCGAGCCGGAGCAGCGCGTTGATCCGGTTCTCGAGGGACGGCATGTCTTCCGGGAGCTGCGTGAGTCCGGCGTCGGCATCTTCGAGGACTCCGGAGAAGCGTCCCTGCTGATAACGCGCCGACATCCGCCGGTAGAGCAGGATGCGATGGCCGGGATACTTCGCGAGCCCGTCGGTGCAGGTCTTCTCCGAGTCTCCGTACCGGCGCATGTGCGAGAGCGCCTCGGCGAGATTGATGTAGAAGGTGGGGTCGGGCATCAGCGCGATTGCGTCGCGGTAGTGCTGCTCGACTTCGCGGTTGCCCTGGTTCATCAGGATCACGCCGATCGTGTTGACGGCGCCGGCGTCGCGCGGGTCGTCCTTGAGGATCTCGCGTGCGCCTGCCAGGGCCCCGTCGAAATCTCCCATCTGCTTGAGCGCCCACGCGCGGCGGTTGCGGGCGCGCCGGTTGGCGGGATCGACGCGGAGCATCTCGTCGTAGGCGGCGAGCGCGGCCTCGTAGTCCCATCGATACTCGAGGATCTCGACGCGCCAGAAATGGGCGGGGAGGCACGAGGGGCGCAGCCGGATGGCGCGTTCGAAATCGGCGAGCGCCGCGTCGAGGTTCCTGCTGTTGAGGGCGGCGAGCCCGGACCAGACGAGGAGGCGCGGCGCCTCGTCGGGCCGGACGTCGATCGCGCGACGGAACTTGGCGCGCGCGTCCTCGTCGGCGCCCCGGACGAGATCGAGGCACGCCGCCACCAGGAGCCGGAGATCGTCCTCCTTCCAGAGGGTCGCGAGCCGGTCGAGATCGGCGGAGGCCTGGCGGCTCAACTCGCGCTCCTCGTCGGTGTCGGGACGGCGGCGCGCCGTGAACATGGGGCCCATGTAGCCGCTCATGACGCCCGTGGGGCTGCGCCGGGTCATGTACTCGTCGAGCCGGCGCATGCCTCGCAGGAAGAGCGCGCCCGGGCCGTCGGGCGCCATCGCGACGAGCCGGTCGAGAATCGCAAGCGCTTCCGTGGGCTTCTCGAGCTCCAGCTGCGCGCGGGCGGCGACGAGCCCGGCGTCGTAGTGGTTGGGATCGAGCTGGAGCACCTGGTTGGCCGTCTCGAGCGTCTCGGCGGCGCGACGCGAGACGGTGTCGCGCGCCTGGGACGTCGCCAGCGACGCGTCGAGCAGCTTCGCCTTCTCCTGCAGGAGGGCGAACCGCCCGTCGACCTTCGTCTTCAGGTCGCGCTGGCGCTCGATCTGCGCATCCCGCTCTCTGCGCAGCCGCGACTCGCGCAGGTAGCCGGGGATGAAGATCGCCGCGACGACGCCGCCGATGAGCGCAAGAGCGATGGCGGCCGTCAGGAGGGGGCGCTTGGAGAGCCGCTTGATGAGCCGTGCGGCGAGCGACAGCGGATGAGCGTGGATCGGTTCGCGTTCGAGCCATCGCGTGAGATCGTCGGCGAGCTCCCCTGCCGTGGCGTAGCGCCGGACGCCCTCCTTCTCGAGGCACTTGCCGACAATCGTCTCGATATCGCGATCGAGTCCGTCGCGCACGGTCCGAAGCGGCGGCGCTTCCTCGTCGACCGCCTGGCGGAGCAGGTCGTAGATCTCGGTGCCTTCGAACGGCGGACGCCCGGCGAGCAGTTCGAAGAGCGTCGCGCCGAGCGAGTAGACGTCGCTTGCCGGGCCGATCTCGCGCGCCTGGCCGCGCGCCTGCTCCGGCGGCATGTAGGCGGGCGTGCCGACCGCGAACCCGCTCACCGAGAGCGACGACGCGACGGCCGTCTCCTTCGCCAGCCCGAAGTCCATGACGTAGAGGCGGCCCGAGGAGTCGGTCATGAGATTCGCGGGCTTGAGGTCGCGATGGATGACGCCGTTTTCGTGGGCGAACTGGACGGCGCGGGCGGCGTCACGGATCAGCGCGCCGGCCGTGCGCGGTGCGCCGTGCCGGTCATGGGAGAGCGTGTGGCCATCGACGAACTGGAGGGCGATGTAGTGGAAGCCGTCGCTTTCGCCGACCTCGAAGACGGAGGCGATGTTGGGATGGACGAGCCGCGCGGCGGTCTGCGCCTCGCGCGTGAAGCGTGCGACGTCGGTGTCGGCGAGCTGGCGAAGCACCTTGACGGCCACGTCGCGGTTGAGCGCGTCGTCGCGGGCCTTCCAGACGTCGCCGCCGCCTCCGCGGCCGAGGAGCGAGACGAGCCGGTACTTGCCCAGAACGGCGCCGGGTTCTGCGTTCATGAGACCGGCCCGATTATGACATGCCGAGCCGCTTCTCGAGGTACAGCATGAACTCGAGCCTTCCTGCTCCTACCTTGTGGCAGATGGAGAAGCCCCGCAACCCGCTCGATCTCGTTGAAGAGCGCATCCAGGAGGCCATCGCCCGCGGCGAGTTCGACAACCTGCCGACGCAGGGGCAGCGGATCGACCTCGACGAGAATCCCTACGTGCCCGCCGACTGGCGGCTCGCGTGCCGGAGTTCGTGCAGCGGCTGAAGGCGATCGAGACGATCCGCGCCGAGATGGAGAAGGAGCGGAGCGAGTCGATCGTGCGGCGGCTGGCGACGAAGCTGGCGGCCGAAGTCGACGCGCTCAACGGCGCGCTGCTGCGCGAGGAGCAGTTCAACCATGCGTCGCTGCACATGGCGCCGATCGACGTCGATGCCGAGGTCAGGCGCGTTCGTGCGCGCCGCTAAAGCGGTCCACGGTCCACGGTCCACGGTCTACGGTCCACGGTCTACGGTCTACGGTCTACGGCCTACGGTCTACGGCCTACGGCCTACGGCTTCACCAATACCGTCTCCGCCTCGAACGGCTCGTCGACCGGCTTGCGGAAGGTGAACCGGATCCGCGCGACCTGCGAGACGGCGAACTGGTCGGCGCCGGAGCTGCCGATGACGTGGCGCGTCGACGTTGGAACGGCCGGCGCGGCCCACGGCGTCGGACCCTTGATGCAGGAGCACCAGCCCGCGGGCGGCTCCTTGGAGCCGCCTTTCACGATGCGGCCGATGCCGCACCGGCTGCTGCCGAACACCCACATCTCCTCGGGTTGCCGGCGGAGGTCGTAGGCGAATTCCGTGGCGGTTCGCGTCAGGACGTGAGAGGCCACCGGGCCATTCGACGTGATCACGATTTGCGGCCAGGCGATTTCGATCGTGTACCCACCGATGCGTTTCAGGTCACCGCTGCGCGGGTTCTCGAAGACGACGTCGTAGCTGCTGAACCAGCGGCGGGTTCCGGTGACGCGCGCGCGGACCGGCTCCTTCGTGCAGGCGAGCACCAGCCGTGGCGAACAGACGGCGCAGCGCTCCACCTTCACGCTCTCACCTTTCTCGTCGACGACCTCCTTCACGGTCCAGACGAATTCGAGCCCGGCCGCCGGCGTCAAGGTGGTCGTGAGGACGATGCCGTCGTCGCGGAGCTTCGGCGCGCATGTCATCGTGGCGCCTTCGTTCGCGTTGGTCGTGCCGAGGAACCGCGCCCGCTGCTCCGCGTCATGGCGCCGCTCGAAGTCGAGCCGCTCGAGGTCGACGGTGATTTCCTGGAGCCGGGCCCGGGCGTCGCCATCGGCACGCCGGAGGGCCGCCTTCATCGCGGGGAGCGACTCGATCGGAAGGGCCCGCAGCTTCGCGGAGGCGTCATCGCGGACGGCGATATCGTCGTCGCCGAGCCGCGCAACGAGCGCTTCGACGTCGGCATCCTGCGGAAGCAGGGCGAAGAGCAGGGCGGCCGCGAGGATTCTCATGATCTGCCAACGCTTGGACGTGCAGGACATTACAGCGGATCACAAGATTCTTTCAAGTCGGCGGAAAGCAGGGCTGAATGTGAGCCGTTTCGAGTGGTACGCCATTTGCGCTTGGGGGGGCATGAAGAGTCTCGCCGCCCTTTCGCTACCGATCGTCTTTTTCCTGGGCCTTCTGACCGGCCGGGGCACCCTGACGCCGCCCCGCGTCAAACCGGAGGTCACGCCGCCTCTGCCCGCGCCTGCACGCGTCGAGCCGGCGCCCGCTCCCGTCGCACCGGATCAGCGGCACGAAATCGAGCGTCTCCGCGCGGAAATCGTCGTGCTGAAGAAGCCGGTGGCGCCGAAGCCGGCCGACAAGTCGGTGCGCGCGGCGGAGCTGTACGAGCTCTTCCGCAGGAACATGAACAAGGAGGCCGCGCCCGAGGACCGCATGGAGGTCATCAAGGCGCTGGGCGAGCTGGAGCCGTCCATGGCGGCGTGGTTCGTCGAGAAGTATCGGAAGGCGGAAAGCCGCGAGGACCGCGAGTGCGCCTTCGTGATGATATCGCTCTCCGGCGGGCCCGACGCGAGCCGCTTCGTCGTCGAGGCGCTGCGTGATCCGGCGTTCGACGAGAACCAGCGGCGCCAGCTGATCCGTTCGCTCGCGGGGCTCGACGACATGCCGGTGCGCTGCACGGCGGAGGAGTCGTTGACGCGGCTGGGCGTGGAGTGGACGCGGTCCGACCAGCCCGATCTTCGCGCGGCGGCGGCGGGGATTCTCGGGCTGGGCGGCGTGCCCGAGGCGGCGGCGACGCTGCAGTCGTTCATCGAAGCGGACCGGTCCGAGTAGGTTCGTGCGGCGGCGGTGGTCGCGCTGGCGCGGGTGGGCGGGGCGGAAGCGCTGGCGTACCTGAAGTCTCTTGAGGCGAGGAGCGACCTGTCGGACTACGTGAAGCGGTACCTGAAGACGGCGATCACGATCGGCGAGCGGAAGGGGGGAGAAAAGAAATAGCACGTGAACTTCCCCATTGCAGTCCGGTTTGAAGGAGCATGGTCCGCACGCGCCAGTAGATGACCCCGGCCTGCGCAACGCAGGCAAGGTTCGTTCGCGCCTCCCGCGCGATGTGAAATTCCACGAGTCACTACCTCCGGAGATTCCCATGCTGCACGACACGGTGCAGTCGTTTTCGCGTGCTGCTCTGCCCCTCAAGATCATGGGCGGGCCGATCCACGCCGTCGACCGCGGCATCTTCCAGCTCGACATCAATCGTGGCCGCACCGGCGAGTACTTCCGCGTGTGGCCCGGCGCGGCGAACAACGACTTCTCGGTCAGCGATGCCGACCCGCAGTTCCGACAAGTCGTTCTGCTGGTTCGCGAGCGTCGACGGCGGTTCGAACAGTGGCTGCCACGTGAGCGGTGGACGTCACAGACGCGGGCCGAGCAGTTTGTGGAGGAGCACGACGGCCGCATTCTCTACGAGACAGTGAGAGGCTGGCGCGTGGAGTGCTGGACGCCTGAGCACCAGCGCCGCTACCTGTGCGGATTCGATGAGCGGGCGCTCTTCATCGCGGAGGTTCGCGACGGGGCGACCGTCCGGGAGGCGCATCGGTCGCTCTTGCCGGATGCGCTCCGTGATGCGCCACCCGCCGTCCGGCAGGGAGAGTGGTTCTTCGTTGCCGCGGAGGACGGGCTCCTTCGCAGCCTGTCGTCGTATGCAGCCACGCACCCTCGATCTCTGCGGCACCGCGAACCGCTGGGCCCGGGGCGCCACCCGCACGTCGCGGACCTGGTGCTCCGGCTTGATCGTCGCGAGCGGCGCGGCCGTCGCGAGATCCGGCATCCCGAGATCTACGCGTGCGGCCAGGTGACTCACGTCGACCATCGAGCCGTTGTCCTTGCTGGATGGCACCAGGCGGTTCGGAATCGCGAGGTGCAGCCGGCGGCGGGGGCGGGCGCGAGAATGAAGTGGATTGACTGACGGTCGCGCAACCCGCCGTGGATGCCACGACAGAGTGCATTACCTTTAAAGACAAGTCGATTGCGTCGACGTTGGGACCGTCCGCTCTTCTGCTCGCCAGAGGAGCAGCAACGCCCGATGCCTCGTCCTAATCATCCGTGTCGCTCCCCGCCTTCTCCCCGCTCGTCCCCGTCACCTGGAACCACAGGCTGCCGCGCTTCTTCGGATGATTCCCCAGCTCGTCCATCGTCCGCGCGTCGTAGAGCCGCCCGTTCGCCACGACGTACTTCGATGAGTCGGAATGGCGGATGGTCTCGAGCGGATTCTTCTCCAGGATCACGAAGTCGGCAAGCTTGCCGGGCTCAATCGAGCCGATGTCGCCATCGAGCCCGACGTACCGTGCGCCGTTGATCGTTGCGCAGCGGATGCACTCGAGCGGCGTCATGCCGCCCTGGCCGAGCATCCACATCTCCCAGTGGGCGGCGAGACCTTCGCGCTGGCCGTGCGCGCCGATGTTCACGCGCACGCCGGCGTCGCCGAGCTGCTTGCAGATCTTCGCGTTGTTGATGTGGTTGTACTCCTCGTCGGGCGCGAGAACGCGTCGGCGCGATCGGCCGTCGACGCCCTCGCGAGGCACGAACGCCATCAGCCGCTCGTTCTCCCAGACGTTCGTTTTCGCGTACCAGTAGTTCTCGCCCATGATGCCGCCGTAGCCCACGCCGAGCGTCGGCGTGTAGTGCACCTGGGTCCCGCTCCAGAGCTGGATGCAGTCCTTGTAGGCCGCGCCGACGGGAATCGAGTGCTCGATCCCGGTGTGGCCGTCGACCACCTGCGTCAGGTTGTGCATGTAGAGGCTGCCGCCCTCGGGGACGACCATCATCTCGAGCTCGCGCGCCGCCGCGATGACCTGCTGGCGCTGGTCGCGCCGCGGCTGGTTGTAGCTTTTCACGCTGAAGGCGCCGACCGCCTTCATGCGCTTCAAGTGGAACCGCGCGTCGTCCAGCGAGTCGACCTCCGCCTTGAAGTCGCCGGCGGCGCCGTAGAGGATCGTCCCCGTCGAGAAGATCCGCGGCGCGGTGATGAGGCCGGCGCGGCCCATCTCGCTCGACGAGAAGATCGTGTCGGTGTCATGCGATGGGTCGTGCACCGTCGTCACGCCGAACGCGAGCCCCGCGTAGTGCGCGTAGTTCCGCTGCGGTGTGATCCCGTCGTCGCCCTGCGGGCCGTGGGCGTGGACGTCGACCAGCCCCGGCATGATCGTGAGGCCGGTGCAGTCGACGACGTGCACCCCCGCGGGGATGTCGAAGGTGCCGACGGCCTTGATGCGATTGCGCTCGACGAGGATCGTGCCCTTTTCGATGACGTCGTTGCCGCGCATCGTGATGATCCGCGCGTTGGTGAAGGCGACCATCCCGGCAGGCGCGTCGGCCTTTGCCTTGAACGAGATGGTGACCGGCTTCTCGATGCCGCTCGTGTAGAGGTCGGGCCCGAGCGTCCAGTGCAGGTTCGAGCTGCTCCAGTGCAGATACCCGCCCGACTCCTTCGTGACGCGCTTCGGCGTGACCGACGTCATCTTCGGGCCGACATCGACCGGCAGGCCGGTCGGCACGAACGGGATGACGTAGATGTTGAAGCGCTCGCGAAACGCAACCTGCGTGCCGTCGGGCGAGACGCGGAACCCCGTCGCGTTCTCGCTGAGCAGGTGGGTTCGCTCCTCAATGCCCTTGAGCGAGATCGAGACGAGCGCGCGCTTCTCGCCCTGGTGCTTGAGGAGGTAGACGCGGTCGCTCGCCGCGCCGAAGTGCGGCTGGGCGCCGTCCTTCGAGAGCCGCACCGGTTCGCTGCCTTCCGCGATCGCGTAGATTCCCGGATCGCTCGACCAGAGCGGGCTTACCACGCCGCCTCCTGCCCCCTTGCGGTAGACGATGTGCTTCCCGTCGGGCGAGAAGACCGGCTCGCGATAGTGGCCGGGCTTTGTCGTGATCGCGCGCCCATCGCCTCCCGCCGCGGCGGCCACCCGGATCGTACCGAGTTTCTCGTCGTCCCAGCCGACGTAGACGATCGACGCCCCGTCGCGCGACCACGACGGGTAGAACTCGAAATCCTCGGACGCCGTCAGTCGTCGCGGTTCGCCGTCGGGCAGGGGACGGACATAGATGTGGCCGAGCGCGGTGTAGACGACGGCGTCCCCCTTCGGTGAGACCTGCGGCCAGCGGAGCAGCTTGACGTCGAACTGCTCCGGCGCGGCGTCGACCTTGAAGCGGAGCGCGGTCGAGATCTTTCGTGTCGCCTTCACGTGAAACGGAATGACGTCGCACTGCTTTGAGGCCACGTCGATCCGCCGGATCTTGCCGGCGGCCCAGAAGACGATCGACTTCGCGTCGCGGCTCCACGACATCGACGGGTAGACGCCGTGGACGGCCCACGTCTCCTGCATGTCGCGGTCGAGCTTCTCGTAGATCGCCCACTCGCGGCCGCTCTCGAGATCGCGCAGCCAGAGCTGTGATTGGAACCGGACGCGGCGGACGAACGCCATCGTCCTGCCGTCAGGCGACGGCGTCGGGCAGCAGGCGCGCGGGACGGCGACGTCGATTTCGCCGGTCTCGCGGTTGAGCCGCTTGATCGCGTAGATCGGGTTGTTGCCGTCCTTGTTGTATTCGAAGGTGTCGCCTGGGGTCGCGTCGAGCGAGAAGTAGAGGAACCTGCCGTCGGGCGAGAAGGCGGGCTCGCCGAGGTCCTTCTGGTCGTTGGGCTTCTTCGTCATCTGGAAGCCGTCGCCGCCGTCGAGGGCGTAGAGCCAGATTTCTCCCGCGCCAAGAGAGCGGCGCGAGGTGAAGTGCTTGCGGCCGGCGAGCCATTTGCCGTCCGGGGTCCAGCAGGGCTGGTTGAGGAGGCGGAACGTTTCCTTGGAGATCGGTCGCGGCTCGGAACCGTCGCGCTTCATGATCCAGAGGTTGTCGCCGGCGCCGCGGTCGCTCGTGAAGGCGATCCACTCGCCGTCGGGCGAGTAGCGCGGCTGCATGTCCCACGCCATGCCGGTGGTGATCGCCTTCGCTTCGCCGCCGGCGACGGGGATCGCGTAGAGGTCGCCGAGCAGGTCGAAGACGATTTCATCGCCCTGCGGACGGAGGTCGAGCGACATCCAGGTGCCTTCGTCGGTGTCGATGGAGACTTCGGAGGTGGGGCCGGGGGGGTTGTTGACGTCCCAGGGGGGAGGCGTTGGTGGAGGCGTGGAGGAGTTGATGGGTGGAGGCGTGGGCGGCCTTACGGGTGCAGGTGCCGGAGCGCCGCAGGAGACGAGCAGGAGCAGCGTGAGGGCAGAGAGAGTTCTCATGGGGCGACATGGTAACGAAGGAAGGGAAGGGAACGAAGGTGGCGAAGGTGACGAAGAAGGAATGAGCCGTCTGGTCCCAAACGGAAACGGCGCAAGGCTCTTTCCGTGCTGCAAAGCCGTGGCACGAGGATTGCGTTGGTTTCTTCGCACCCACCGGCGGAGGTGTGTTGTGAAGTGGATGTCCGGGGTGATTGTGCTGGTGTGCACTGGTCTTCTAGGGTGGGCGGCAAGCCCTGCGTCCAAGGTGAGCGACGCGGAACCGAGCCGCACGATGCGCGTGGGCCGTGGCGTGAACATGTTGACGCTCCCATCCATGGGCGGGAACTCCAAGACCGACAAGGACGGCCAGGGCGGCTTCCTCGGCTCAACCCTGCACCTCCCTGAGAACCTCTACCACCGCACGGGCGAATTCACCTGCAGGGTCGAAAGCGTGATCGACATCTACACCGCCATCGAAAAGGACATCACGCCGCTCTTCGGCGGTGAGATCACGGCATTGGAGATCACGGGCAACGACGACGGCAGGCAGGGGACCATCGAGTGCTCGGTGAGCGTCGACAAGTTCAACGAGTTTGTCACGTACATCCGCAAGAAGGGCAAGGTCCTCTCCGAACGGATCGCGGCGACGGCGAAATCGAAGGAGCCGGCGAAGGAGACCGGCGAGCGCAAGCTCTCACTCGTCTCGGTGACGGTCATCGACGAGAAGGTCGCGAGAGAACTCGGTGAGAGCAAAGGGATGCTCGCTGCGTCGTTCTCACGAAGCACGTCGCACTTCCTGCGCGGCGTGGCGGTGATCGTCGAGGGGCTCGGCTGGATCTTGCCCTACGCGCTGGTGCTGGCGGGCCTCGCGGTGCCGCTTGCAATCGTCGGCAAGATGTGCGTGCGCTTCGTTCCTCATCAGCAGCATCCGACGGACCCGCCGCAAGCTGGCACGTGCAGTGCGTTGACGCCTGGTGCGCCCACGAGCGCAGGTGTGTTGTGAAATGGGTTCTCATCGCGGCCTGGATTGTCCTCATCGCACTGCTGGGGTGGGTGACGCGGCTGGCGCCTCCCGCCAAGGCGCAGAGAGCGTGGATCACCGGTCCGTATGTTTACGGCCGGCTTGCGGTCTTCCTCGTGCATGGCACCGAGACCGATTCGCGCCGCTACCTCACGCTTGACGAGGGGCTCCGAAGCGGCGAGGTCGTCGTGAAGGAGATCGGAAGGGGCCAGGTGAACCGCCTCGACTTGGAGAATCGGAGCGCGCGGCCGCTCTTCCTCCAGGATGGCGATCGACTCAGCGGCGGCAAGCAGGATCGCATCATCGGCAGCTCGCAGGTGGTGCTGCCGAGGAGCGGGCGTGTGTCGGTGGAGAGCTTCTGCATCGAGCGGGGCCGGTGGACGAGCCATGACGGCTCGATGTCATTCACGTCGGCACGCAACTGCGCGCTGGCCACGAACGCGGTTCGCTACGCCGGCAACGTCGAGGCGAGCCAGGCCCGGGTCTGGGAGGAGGTGGAGGCCGAGAAGGCGCGCGTGGGGCTTCGCCGAACATCGAGCCTCAGCGACGTGCTCGACGATCCGACCATCGAGGCGCAGGCGACGCGCATCGTCGTCGCGCTCCAGTCGATGCTCGACCGGACGGACGATGTCGTGGGAGCTGCGTTTGCGATCAATGGCGAAGTGCTGGAAGCCGCCTTCTATCCAAGCAGCGACCTCTTCGCGAAGATCTACCCGCGGCTTCTCCTGACGTACGCCATCGAGGCGACGCTGGCGACGGGGAATGAGCGGACGGCGACGACGGAAGACGTGGAGCGGTTCATCAGGAGTGAGGATGATGCCTACACGCTCCGGATCCGCGGAAGCGATACCCCTCCTCGTGACGACACAGCGCGCCCCGGGCCGCGGCCCCGCACGACGCTAAACATCAAGAATCCCGACGGTACCACTCGCCAGATGTGCGTCGACAACTGCAGTCTTGAAAGTACCGGCACGATGCTCTCGACGGCCACCCGCCCCGGCTTGAAACGCGAAACCACGTACCAGGGCGCCGTCGTGCATCGGCAGTGGCTGAGGCGGAGATAGCGTCGGGGCCGGGTGGACTCCAGGAGACGCAGAGGGCTGTCTGTTCCTAAACGGAAGCAACGAGACGTCATTTCCACGCCGCTTTGCGTCGCAGGGCCGTGGCACGCGGATTGCAACGTCCTTCTCGCAGCCCACGCCGGAGGTGTGATGTGAAATCGGTACGCATCGTGATCGGCATCGTCTTCGTGGCGCTGTTGGGCTGGGGTACGCGGCTGGCGCCGGCGGAAGCGGGGGGCTACCAGATCACCGGGCCCTACGTGCACGGCCGACTCGCCGTCTTCCTGCTCCATGGGACCGAGAGCGATTCGCGCCACTACCTCACGCTCGACGAAGGGTTGCGGAGCGGCGAGGTGTCGGTGACGGAACTCGGAGAGGGGGAGGTGAACCGCCTCGAGCTGGAGAACCGCAGTGTGCTCCCGCTCTTCTTGCAGGAGGGTGATCGCCTCAAGGGAGGCAAGCAGGACCGCATCATCGGAAGCTCGCACGTGATTCCGCCGACGAGCGGGCGGGTCCCGGTGCAGAGCTTCTGCATCGAGCAGCGCCGCTGGAGATCGGGGGAAACCGGCGCGTCGTTCACGGGAAACAAGAACCGCTCCTTCGCCACGAACGCGGTCCGCTACGCCGGCAAGGTCGAAGGGAGCCAGTCGCGCGTCTGGGCGGCCGTGGAGTCCGCGAAGACGCAGGCGGGGCTCAGCCGGACCTCCAGCCTCAGCGAACTGGTGGACGATCCGTCGATCGAGGCGCGCGCATCGTGCGCCGTCGTGGCGCTCCAAACCCTGCTCGACTGCCGGGACGACGTCGTCGGAGCGGCCTTCGCGATCAACGGCGAGGTGCTCGAAGTCGGCGTCTATCCGAGCCGCGAGCTCTTCGCGAAGATTTATCCGCGGCTGCTCCTGAGCTACGCGATCGAGGCGACCCTGGCGACGGGAGAGGAGCGGGCTGTCGCGGCGGGCGACGTGGCGCGCGTCATGACCGGCCGGACCAGCGCGCCCGGCGAAGCGCTCCAGGTGCGGATGCCGAACGGGACCACCCGCTCCGTTGGCTTCGCGGGAACGATGGACACCGGCACGCACGGCTCGTGGAACGACGTCTACACGCTGCGCTTCCACGGCAACGATGCCGCGGAAGGCGGACTCGACGACTTCGACACCGACCTCTTGCGGGATGTTGCCGGCAACGGCATCAACCGGTCGCTGGGCGGCAATGGGATCAACCGGAGCCTGGACGGCTCGCGTGATATGGCCGGCAACGGCATGAACGGGACGCTCTCGCCGGCCACCGGTCCCAGTCTGCGAAGCGAGACGACCTACAAGGGTGCGTTGGTGCATCGTCAGTGGCTGAGGCGAAGATAGGCGTCGTTGCGGGGTAGACTTCTCTGGTTCATGCTCCCCACCGATCCGCCTCCGGACCACACGCCGCTGACCCGTCCGGCTGCCGGCTCCGTGGTGCCTGCGCCCCCGGATGTGGCGTCGGCGCCGCCCGGGTCGCGGTTCGGCAAGTACGTGCGGACCGCGAAGCTCGGCGCGGGAGGAATGGGCGTCGTCTGGAAGGCGTGGGACGTCGAACTGCGCCGCTGGGTGGCGCTGAAGTTCGTGCTCTCGGCGGGGCCGGAAGAGATCGCGCGGCTGCGGCGGGAAGCGCAGGTGGCGGGCGGACTCACGCATCCCAACATCCCGGCCATCTACGATGTCGGCGAACTCGACGGCCAGCCCTTCATCGCGATGCAGTTCATCGACGGCCGGCCGCTCGGCGCGATTAAGGTCGGCCGCGACGCCGCCATCGGGATCCTGCGCGACGCCGCCCTCGCGGTTGAATTCGCGCACCAGCAGGGCGTCATCCACCGCGACGTGAAGCCCGACAACGTGATGATCGCGGGCGGGGTGACGTACGTGCTCGACTTCGGCCTCGCGAGGAGGATCGACGTCGACAGCTCGCTTTCGCGCAGCGGCTTCGCGATCGGCACGCCGGCGTACATGTCGCCGGAGCAGGCACGGGGAGAGATCCGCGCGATCGATGCGCGGAGCGACGTCTATTCGCTCGGTGCGACGCTCTACTCGGTGGTGGCAGGGCGGCCCCCGTTCGTCGGCGACACGCTCTCGGTTCTGATGGGTGTCGCCACCGAGGATCCTCCGCCGCTGCGGAGCCTCTCGCCCGATGCGCCAGCGGAGCTCGAGGCCGTCGTGATGAAGTGCCTGGAGAAGGAACCTGAGCGCAGATACGCATCGGCGGCGGCCTTCGCGGAGGATCTCGGCCGGCTGCTGGCGGGAGCCCCGGTCTCGGCGCGCCAACGCGGGCCGGTAGATCGAGCGCGGCGGTTTCTCGGACGCCGCAAGCTGCTCGTGGGCGCACTCCTCGGGGTGGCGCTGGCCATCGCGGCCGCGGCCGGCCTTACGGCGACCAGCAGCAGACGCGCGAAGAGTGCGCAGGAAGATCTTGTTCTCAAAATGCGCCAGACCGCCGAGACCTGCCTGAGCGCCGCGCTCGACCAGCGGCGGGCGGGACGCATCGATGGACTCGCGTCGCTGGCGCAGCAGGTTGAGGCCGTGTGCCGGCAGGTGCTCGCCGAGAGTAGTTCGCTGGCGGAGCCGCACTATCACCTGGGGCGGATCTACCGCGCGACGATGCAGTTGAACGCGGCGCTGGTGGAACAGGACCTCGCGCTCAAGGCCGACCCATCGCACAGCGCTGCCCGCTACGAGCGGTTGACGCTCCTTGCCGGCATGCTGCGCCGCCGACTCCAGACGGTGCTGTGGACGAGTGCCTACGAAGCCGAAGCCGGCGTGGATCAGGAGGTCATCGATCAGATGATTGCAGGCGACGAGATAGCGCGGGGCCTCAGGGGCCGGATTGCCGGGGACCTCGCCGCGCTGGAAGCGTCGCCAGGGAGCCTCACGGAGCAGCAGCTCGTCGCGGCGCGGGGGCTGGCGGCGTACGCCAATGGGGTGCGGGGCTCGGATCGGCTCCTGACAATGGCGGCAACGCAGTCGCCGCCGGTTGAGGAGGTGATTGAGGCGCTCGCCACCCACCTGGGTGCCCGAGAGCACTACCCCGAGGCGTGCGACCTGATCAGTGCCGCCATTGCGCGCGACCGCGCCTATGCCCCCTATTACCAGCTGCGCGGCGTGCTGCACAGCACGTGGGCGCGCGAAAGCACGGCGGATCGCGAGGCACTGCACGATCGCGCGGTTGCGGACATGGCGGAGGCGATCCGGCTCATGCCGCGTTTCGCCGATGCGTTCCGGGCGCGGGCGACCGTGTGGTCCAACCGGGCACGGCAGCATGGAGGCGCCGCCGGGGAGGAGGCTTACGTGGCGGCGGAGCAGGACGTGCACGAGTACCTGCGGCTGGGTGGCGAGGAGTTTCCCGGGCGGGTGCTGCTTGCCGCGACGCTCGCGAACCACGCCTGTCATCGCCTGAACCGCGGCCGGGACCCGACGTCGCTCCTTGACGAGGCTGAGCGCGAGTGCGCCGCAATCATCAAGGCCGATCCGGACGCCTGGGACACGTGGACGGACTGGTCCTTTGCGGCGCTGATTCGTGCCATGGCGGAGGAGCAGCGGGGCGGTGACCCCGAGCCGGCCTATCGGATCGGCGCCGAGCGCGGGGCAAAGGCGGTCGCCCTTCGTCCCGGTCGCGGCAAGGCGTTGCAGACGGCGGCCAAGGTCTACGCCCGGTGGGGGGATTGGCTTGCGAAGTCAGGGCGCGGCGGGCTGGAACAGATCCGGACGGCCCTGGACTACGCGTCGCGAGAGCGGCAACCGCGGCTGCTGGTCACGCGGGCGGGGGTGCTGGTGCTGCTGGCGACCGTCACGTCGGAGGAAGCGTGGTACGTGGAGGCCGAGCATGCCTTCGAGGAGGCGGAACCGCACGCGTCGCACGGAGGCGAGTACTGGGTTGAGCGAGGCACTCTCTACGTGAACTGGGCGGCCGCCCGCCGGCGTGCCGGACGGTCCTACGCGGATCTGCTTCAGCTGGCCCTGAAGCACCTGGACAAGGCTGTCGAGGTGCCGTCGCCTGCCGTCTACCGCGGCCGCGGCAGCGCGCGATGGGCGATCGCCCTTTCGCCCGGCGCGACCGACGAGGCCTGGGAGCGCACCCTGGCTGATTACGCCGAGGCGCTGCGGCTCGCGCCCGACTTGACGGACGTCGCGGTTTTCAGGATCGACGTGCTCCGCGACTGGGCGAGCTGGCTGCGCGAGCAAGGGCGCGACGGCTCCCCGCTCCTTCGCCGCGCGCTTCAGGAGGCGACCTCGCTCGTTGAGCGCCACCCGCAGGACGATGACGCGTGGCTTGCCCGGGGAAAGCTGCGCGCGGCGTGGGGCCTGGCAGACATGAATGCGGCGCTGTTGCGCGCGGCCATCGAGGATTACGACGAGGCGCTGAAGCGCGGGGAGAAGCGGGGCGAGACGTGGCTGCGCCGCGGAAACGCCCGCATGAACCTCCACCACTTCATCGCCTTGCCGAAGGAGGCGCTGGCGATGCTCGATGCGGCGGTCGCCGACTACTCGCGATCGATCGAGCTTGACCCCAGGGACTTCGAGGCATGGAAGTGCCGCGCGTCAACGCAGATCAACCGGGGGCCGCTGCTTCAGAAGCTGGGCCAGAAGGCGGAGCCGGCCTACCGCCTTGCGATGGAGGACTTCACGCAGGCGCTTGAGCGCCGCCCGGGCGAAGGCGAGACGTGGGCCAACCGCGGCGCGGTCTGGCTGAACTGGAGCGCGGAGGTGCTCCAGGGCGGCGGCGATGTCATTCAGATGTACAACGACGCCGAAAGGGACTTCACCAAGGCGATCGAGCTCTCCCCCGAGCGCTGGTTTGCCTGGCGCTATCGCGGCACGACGCGCGCCTGGCGGGCGTGGCAGCGCGAGCGGCGCGGTGACGCGGACGCTGTTGACGACTACCGCGCGGCCGTCGCCGACTACGAGCAGGCGATCAAGATCAACCCGGACCTGAAGGCCGCCGTGAAGGTGGAGCTCGACGAGTGCCTCAAGAGATCGAAGCGCGAATGATCCTGCGCGCCGCCGACTTTCGCGAGACGCCGTGGAAGAACGGCGCTGGCACGACGCTGGAGCTCGCGGTCCACCCCGGCGGCGCGGGACTCGACGCGTTCGAGTGGCGCGTGAGCATGGCCCGCATCGAGCGGTCGGGGCCGTTCTCGAGATTCCCGGGCGTGCGTCGCACGATCCTGCTCGTCGAGGGCGATGGGTTCGAACTCATCGGCCCAGGCTGGACGAAGCGGCTCGACAGGCCCCTCGTGCCGTTCTCATTCGACGGCGGGGAGGAGGTCGACTGCCGGCTGCTCGGGGGCGCGGTGCGCGATTTCAACGTCATGACGCGGCAGAGGACGTGCATCGTTCGCGCGGCGTCAGGCCCTCAGCGAGTCGCCGCGAACACGTTCGTCTACCGGCTTGGCGCGCACGAAGCCGTGTGGACCGACGCGCCGCTCGATGTGGCCGGCGAAACGCTCATCGTGGTTGAGTTCTGAACCTCGGGAAGAACATGCCCGTCGTCCGCTGGTACTCCGCGTACTCGGGGAAGGCGGCCGCGAGCTTCTGCTCCTCGATCTTCGCGCGGAGCACCTGCGCGGTGACGAAGAAGATGAAGAGCCCGAGCGTCGCCGGCTGGAGGTGCAGCAGCGTGTAGCCGAGGAAGGTGATGAACTGCCCCGCGTAGAGCGGGTGGCGGATGAAACGGTAGATTCCGCCGCGGATGAGCGTCCGCGCCTCCGTCATGATCGTGAACGAGCGGCGGAGCGTGAGAAGGCCGACGACGTTGACCAGCTCGCCGACCAGCAGCAGCGCGGTGATCGTGCCGAGCAGCGTCATGTGCATCGGCGAGCTTGCGTGCATCCACTCGTCGAACGTATACGGCGTCATCACGATGACGAACGGCAGGCCCGCGACGACGAGCGGGAAGACGACCTCCATGAAGCCGCGCGCGACGTTCGTGGCGCGGTCGCGCGTCAGCCACGCGAGGACGTAGCCGGCGAGAATCGCCGTCTCCAGGATCCAGATCGCCAGCCGCCACGACCAGAGCCAGCGGATCTCCGTGAGCGTGTAGTGGTAGCGGGCGTAGTAGGCGTTGATGTCCCAGGTCTTGGAGGCGATCGTCGGCAGCCTCGCGAAGAAATCGCGGAGGAACGGGACATCGCTCATCAGCCCCGGGAATCGCGGAGTCTGCAGGATGCGCCAGGCGAGCATCGCCGTGACCGCAACGACGCCGGTGATGCGCGTGATCGCCTCGCGCGCGGGCCAGCGCGCCGGGTCGAAGAGGAGGAAGGCCACGCGGCGATTCTAACCGCCCTTGTGCAGCGCCCGGCACGCCGCTATAGTGACCCCTGTTCGGGCCGTAATCCTTCGGTCGCCGCCGACACACCCCGTCTGCGCCTGCTGGACGAACACACCCGAGTTTTTGTCCGCTACCCTTGTAGGTGACACCTGTGAACCGCTTTGACGACCTCCATCTCATCGAGCCGCTCCTCCGCGCCGTCCGCGACGAGGGCTATCACCGTCCCACGCCGATCCAGGTCCAGGCGATTCCGCGCGTCCTCGAGGGCCGCGATGTTCTCGCGTGCGCACAGACCGGCACCGGCAAGACGGCCGCCTTCGCGCTGCCGATCCTGCAGAAGCTCCACGGCGCTCCGGCCCAGGTCCGGCATGTCCGCGTGCTCGTCCTCACTCCGACGCGCGAGCTCGCGGCGCAGATCGGGGTCAGCTTCGCCAGCTACGGCCGCCACACCGGGCTCCGCCACACGACGATCTACGGCGGCGTCAGCCAGTTCCACCAGGAGCGCGCCATCCGCGGCGGCATCGACATTCTCGTCGCCACCCCGGGCCGCCTCCTCGACCTGCTCCAGCAGCGCATCGTCCGGCTCGACAAGGTCGAGATCCTCGTGCTCGACGAGGCCGACCGGATGCTCGACATGGGCTTCATCCACGACGTGCGCCGGATCGTCTCGGCGGTGCCGAAGAAGCGCCAGACGCTCTTCTTCTCGGCGACGCTCGCGCCGGAGATCGAAGGGCTGGCCCACGACATCCTCGTGAACCCGCTCCGGCTGGAGGCGGCGCGGACCGCGACGACGGTCGAGAAGGTGCGCCAGTCGCTCTACCACGTCGAGAAGCACGACAAATTCACGCTCCTCGTGAACCTGCTCCAGGATCCGTCGTTCCGCCGCACGCTCGTCTTCACCCGGACCAAGCGCGGCGCGAACCGGCTCGCCGAGAAGCTCAACAAGGGGCGCGTGAAGGCCGACGCGATCCACGGCAACAAGGCGCAGGGCGCCCGCGAGCGCGCGCTGGACGGGTTCCGCCGCGGCGCGACGCGCGTCCTCGTCGCGACCGACATCGCGTCGCGCGGGATCGACATCGACGAGATCACCCACGTCATCAACTTCGACATGCCCGACGTTCCGGAGAACTACGTTCACCGGATCGGCCGCACGGCGCGCGCCGGCGCGGAGGGCGTGGCGATCGCGTTCTGTGCGGGCGATGAGCGCGAGGAGCTCGCGGCCGTCGAGAAGCTGATCCGGATGAGGATTCCGCGGGCGGCTACTTCCGCTTCGGCAGCAGCTCCGTCAGCCGCGCCCGCACCTCGGCATCGGTCGTCTTCTCCGCCGTGGCGCGGATAATCGGCTCGGCGAGAGGGCCCAGGGCGCGCAGCTTCTTCGCGGCCGCATCGCGCACCTCGATCTCCGCCGACGACAGGTCGTCGATCGACGCCTTGATCGCCGCGACGCGGTCGTCGTCGAGGCATTCAACCTGCGCGATCAGGACCCGCTCCATCGCCGCGGGCTTCGGCGTGATCTCGATCGGCAGGAGCCGGTCGTAGACCTCGCGCGACAGGACGATCAGCACCCGCACGCCGTCGGTTTTGAAGAACTCGTCGCGCCAGATCTCGACGATGGCCGCTGACTCCTGCTTCGTCAGGCCTGCCTTCACGAGGACGTCGGCAAGGTCGGGCTCGCCCTTCGCGGGCGTGAGCGAGGCTGCTTCGCCCTTCGCGAGCCTGGTCGCGGCATGGAAACATGCGCCCTTCTTCACCCGGATGGCCATGACGACGGGAAACGGCTCGCCCGACTCGTTGGTGATCGCGACGGTCCCGTCTTTCTTCCAGTCGATGACGGCCTTCGGCGAGAAGTCGGCGATGCAGTCGTAGAAGACGAAATTCTCCGTGCCCTTCTGGCCGCGAACCGGCGTCGACGGCACGGTGCGGGCGATTTTCCACCAGCCTTCCGCGGGGCGCAGATCCGCGGCGTCGTCGGGATCGAGAAGGAGGTTGTGCCAGAGAAGCTGCCCGTCGCGAGGCGCGACGCTTTCGATCGGCGGCGGATCGGGAACGCCCTCGCCGCGGCCTTCGCCGATCCGGTTCGGGAGCTTCACCATCGGCGCGAATGCCGCCGCGGCCGGCCACCACGCGTCGGGGCGGCCCGACGGGATGGAGACCTTCACCGTCATCTGCAGCTTCCTCTTCGAGTAGAAGTGGATCACCGGCTTCTTCACGATCACCGGCTCGTTCTTCCACTGCTCGATGCGATCGTCGACGGCCTTGCGCCACGTTGTCACGAACGCGGGCAGGCCGGGGTCGTGCTCGACGCCGTTGACCATCGACGTGCCGTGCGTCCGTCCCGCGGCGACGTTCGCTCCGTTCGCGATCGTGACGACGCCCCATTCGTGGACGGTGAAGCCGTCGTCCTGCGACGCTGGAAGCGCCGCGATGGCCGCGGATGCGGCGATGAACTCGCGCCGCGTGAGCTCCATTACTTTTTCCTCGGCAGCAGTTCGGTGAGCCGGGCCCTGGCTTCGGCGTCGGTTGTCTTTTCCGCCGCGGCTCGGATCATCGGTTCCGCAAGCGGCCCGAGCTCGCGCAGTTTCCTGGCCGCGACGTCGCGCGTCTCGATCTCGCCGGACGCGAGATCCTCGATCCACGCTTTGATCGTCGCGACGCGGTCGTCGTCGAGACATTCGAGGTGGAGGATCAGGACGCGGACGAGCTCGTCGGGCTTCGGCGAAATGTCGACCGGCAGCAGGCGGTCATAGACGTCGCGGGCGAGAACGGCGAGAAGCCGCACGCCGTCGGTCTTGAAGAACTCGTCGTTCCAGATTTCAACCAGTGCCGCGGCCTCCTTCTTGTAGAGGCCGGCGAGAGCGGCGGCGAGATCGGGGAGGCCCTTCGTCAGAGCGAGTTCGGCGCTGCCGCCCTGCGCGAGTCGCGCGGTCGCCGAGGAGCAGACGCCGTCCTTCACGCGGACGGCCATGACGGCGGCGAAGTCGTCGGACGAGTCGTTGCGGAGCTTGACGCCGGTCTTCGTCCAGTCGGCGGCGAGCTTCGGCGCGTACTCGCCGAGGGCGTCGTAGTAGATGAACCGGTCCTTCTGGTCGCCGGCGATCACGGCGGCGGCGTCGACATCGCGAGCGCGCGTCCACCAGGCGGGCGCGGCTGGGAAGCCGGTGACGGCCGGGTCGAGCTCCAGGTCGCGCCAGTTCAGGAAGCCGTCCTTGGGCGCGATGTCGTCGATTTTCGGCGGCTCGGGATCCTGTTGCCTCTTGCCGCCGCGCGCCGGAAACTTCGGGGCCGGCCGTATTCGCTCGTCGGCGGCCACCAGGCGCTCGGGCGTCCCGCCGGGACCGAGACGCGGAAATTGATGTTCATCGCGCGCGGCGGGTAGAAGTAGACGATCGGCTTGAGGAACTCGACGGGCGCGTTCTTCCATTCGTCGATGGCGTGCGCGACGACGCCGCGCCAGGTGCAGGCAAAGACCGGCAGATCGGGCGGCTTCTCGGCCGCGACGCCGGCCGAGCGGAAGGTGCCGTAGGGCGTGCCGTACGGAACGGAGACGACGCCCCACTCGTGGACGATGAACTTGTCGTGCGCCGGGAGGTCGGGCATCGCCGCGATCGCGGCGGAGATGGCGAGAAAATCCCGGCGGCTGAGTTCTCTCACTTCTTCTTCGCCAGCAGGTCGAGCAACCGGCCCTTCACGTCGGCGTCGGTCGCCGTCTCGGCGGCCTGCCGGATCATCGGCTCGGCGAGCGGCCCGAGCTGGCGGAGCTTCGCGGAGGCCTTGTCCCGGATTTCGATCTCCGACGAGGCGAGATCGGCGATCCACTCGTTGATCTTCGCGATCCGCTCGTCGTCGAGGCACTCGAGGTGGGCGATGAGGACGCGGACGAGCTCGGTCGGCGCGGGCTTGATCTCGATCGGAAGCAGCCGGTCGTAGGCCTCCCGCGCGAGGACGACGAGCACGCGGACGCCGTCGGTCTTGAAGAACTCGTCGGTCCAGATCTCGACAAGCGCGTCGGCTTCCTTCTTGTAGAGGCCGGTGAGCGACGACGCGAAGTCGGGCGTGCCCCTGGCGAGCGTCAGCGTCGCGGATGCACTTTTCGCGAGCTTGGACGTGGCGAACGAGCAGTCGCCTTTCTTCACGCGGATCGCAACGACAGTGGGGAACGCCTCCGTCGAGTCGTTCTTGATCGTGACGGTGCCGTCCTTGTTCCAGGCGACGTCGGCCTTCGGCGTGTAGTCGGCGAAGCCGTCGTAGAAGAGGAACTTCTCTGCGTCCTTCGCGCGGCGGACGGGGACGGCGTCGACGTTGCGCGCCGTCTTCCACCATCCCTTGGCGTCGCGGAATTCCTTCGCGTCCGGATCGAGGACGAGCTTGTCCCAGCCGAGGAGGCCGTTCTTTGGCACGATCACCTGGGGGACAGGAATCGTGAAGTCAGGCTCGGGCGCGTACCGGTCGGCGGGCGGAAACCATGCGCTGGGGCGGCCGGTCGGGATCTTGACGGTGAGGCTGACCTCGCGCTTCTGCTTCGAGTAGAAGTAGACGATCGGCTTGCTGACAGGGACCGGGTTGTTTTTCCAGTCCTCGATCGCGTCCTTCACCGTCGCTTCCCACGTCGCGACGAACTCCGGGAGTCCGGGGATCTGTTCGACGCCGCCGAGCGACTTCGCTCCCGCGGTTCGCAGGTTGGCGTACGAAGTGCCGTAGGGGATGGTCGCGACGCCCCACTCGTGGACGATGAGGTCGTCGCCGGCGAGCATGGGGATCGCCGCCACGGCGGCGGACGCGGCGATGAACTCCCGGCGGGTGAGGTCGTGCATTCGGTTCCTCTTGGACGCGCCGTCCGGGCGGAGCGTTCACTAGATTAGAGGGTCTACTCGGAATCTGGGGGCTTACTGGAGGATCAGACTCAGGAGGCCGTCACCCAGTGAATCATCGGCTTTCGCTTTGAGTGGGCGCATTCTCTCAAGTACAGATTGATCAGGCGCTGATAGGGGATGCCGGTGTCTTTGCCCAGTTTCTTGAAGTACTCGATGAGGTCCTCGTCCAGGCGGATGGTGACCACCTTCTTGAGGCGCCTGGCGTACGGATTGGGCTTCCAAGCGAGCCGGCTCAGATCGTATTCCTTCCTCACAGCAGCCTCCCGTTTCGATACTGCAGTTGTTCCTTCTTCGTGGCCTTGCGGGCGGAAATGATCCGGATCGCGTTGGTTCCCCGCCGTTCGCAGAAGCAGACCAGAAGCACCCGGACTTGAATCGAGAATCCGATGATCAAGAACCGGTCCTCGTCGTCGGAATGGTCCGGATCCGCTGCAATCAGCGCGCCTTCGTCGAAAAATACGGTCGAGGCTTCCTCGAAGGAAATCCCGTGCTTTCGACGATTGGCCCGGTCCTTCCCTGGGTCCCACTCATACCGAAGCCCCGCCACGGACTCATCCTAGGGCGGGTCACATCATATTTACAATATATTTATCGATGAGTCCTCGTGTTGGGGACGAGGATCACCCCGAGATACTCGCTGAAGGTTCTCGTAGAGTCGCTGCCCTGAGTGAACCTGCAGCGTCCCCCAGGGGAACGAATACCACGGCGGATTCGAAGGGGAACGAGGATGGACATCGTACTTCGAACCCGCCACCGCTCGCGCACTCCGCGGGAGGCGCGAGCTACGGCGTGGCACGCCGTAGCCTTTGGCGAAGGCGGCATCGAACATCGTACTTTCAATGGCCCTGAGCGGTTCGCTCAGGGGCATCGTCCTAAAGTTGGAGCCCCTCGACGCCGCGCATCCAGGCGACGGCGAGCGCATGGCGAAGAAACTCGCGCAGATCGTCCGGTGACGAGAGGTGACGGCGCGGTGCAATCCTCAAGTGGGTTTCATCCAGTCGGGCGGAGAGACGGCGAGATCCCGCCCGCTCCAGGAGCACGGCGGCCGGGATCGGCGGCGGCGGCGACATCGTCATCACCGCATCGACGCGCCGTCCCTGGCGCGCGACGGCGATCTCCAGCTCATGCCCGCCCGCCGTCCAGCGGCACGACGATGCGCCGGCGTCGAGAATGCGAAGTGCCTCGCCCGGCGACGCCGCGACGGGGATTTCCGCCGGCACCGGCGGCTCGTCCGGGACGGTCCCTCGTTCCGGCGAGGGCTTCGCGTCGATCCTCCGTCCCAGCTGGATGGCGACCGGCACAAGATCCTCCGGCAGGTAATCGGCGGCGAGCGTTTTCGATCGACCGTTCTTGCAGCGAACGACGAGCCGGGCGAGCCGGCGGATGATCAGGCGGCGGACGACGAGGACCTTCGCAATGTCCGCGATCGGAATCGGCCCGCCCGCCGCGCCGCCGTCGGTCCATTCAACTCCATTCCCGACGATCGCGATTTCCGTCAGGCCCGCTTCGAGCCGCGCGGCGCGCCTCCCGATGTGGATGGTCCAGAGGATCACGACCCCGGCCGCCGCGATCAGGCTCGCACGGTCGATCGGCGACGGCGTGACCGCCGCCAGCAGGCCAAGCCCGAAGCCGGTCGCGATTCCGCTCGATGAGCCGACCCGGAAGAGAAAGAGGATCCACCCCGGCACGGTGCGGCGCCGGCTCGGCAGCGTGAGTCGCTTGACGTTCTCAGCCAACGTGAAATCCCGAAGCGCCTCATGCTACTCGCGGGAGCCGGCGGGGCGAGTCGAAGGGTAATGATTAGAATCTCCAGATGGACTCCAGGCCGACCGAGCCGGCGGAAGTGGGAAAGGCGCCGGCGGGAGCCGCCATCGGCCCCTATGTCCGCGTGAAGCTGCTCGGCGAGGGCGGTTTCGGCCAGGTGTGGAAGGCGTGGGACCGGACGATCGGCCGCTGGGTGGCGATCAAGGTGATGAAGGGCTCCGGCGACGAGCGGCGGGCCCGGTTCGAGCGGGAAGCGCGGCTGGCCGCGACGCTGGACCATCCCAACATCACGCGCATCTACGCCGTGGGCGAGCACGATGGCCAGCTCTACCTCGCCCTCCAGTACATCGACGGCATGACGCTCCGCCGCTGGCCCCTGGGCGGGCGGGACGCCGCTCGCGCCATCCGCGACGCGGCGCGGGCCCTGCAGGCCGCCCATGATCGCGGCGTGATCCATCGCGATCTGAAGCCCGAGAACCTGATGATCGATGGCTCGGGCCACGTCTACATCATGGACTTCGGGCTGGCGCGCGATGTCGACGGAGTCACATTGACGGCGTCGGGTGCCGCGGTCGGCACGCCGGCCTACATGCCGCCGGAGCAGGCCAGGGGAGAAAGCGCCGATGCGCGCAGCGACGTCTACTCGCTGGGTGCGACGCTCTACGAGCTGCTGACCGGCCGTAACGTCTTCGAGGGATCCAACGCCATCGACATCCTGATGGCCGTCATCAGCGAAGACCCGATGGCGCCGCGGCGGCTGAGGCCCGAGATCGACCCGGCGCTCGAGGCCGTCGTACTGAAGTGCCTCGAGAAGGAGCCAGCCGCGCGGTACGGAAGCGCGACGGCGCTTGCGGACGATCTCGACCGCTGCCTGCGCGGGGATGCGACGGCCGCGAAGCCGCGGTCGATCCGCCAGAAAGTGGGGCGCGCCGCGCGACGGCAGTCGTGGCTCATCGCGATCACGGCGGCCATCGTCCTGGTGGCGGTGGGCGGCTTCGCCTTGCTGCGCCGCGGAACGGGCCAGGTGGTCTCGGCGCGCGAAGAGCAGCTCCGATCGCTGCGGGCGATGGCGGCGTCGTGCCTCGACGCGGCGCTCGACATGCGCCGCGCGGGGAACGAAGCGGGGATGGACGAGCACGCGCACCGGCTGGAGGAGGCCTGCCGGCAGCTCTTCGACCTGCCGGAGACGAAGTTCATCCTGGGCCGGCTGCGGCGCGCGCAAATGCGCGACGCGGAGGCGCTGGCGCTCCAGGACGAGGCGCTGCGCGGCGACCCCACGCTCGGGGCGGCGCGGTACGAACGCGTCGTGCTGACGGCGCGGAAGCTCCGGGCCCGGATGGAGGAGGTCCGCGACCGGGCCTATCGCGACTCGCGCCTGCAGAGCGGCGAGCAGCTCGATGCGGTCTTCGCGCGCGCCGAGCGGGAGGTCGACCAGGACGAGGGGGTGAAGGCGCTGCGATCGCAGATCGCCCGGGATCTCGCGGCGTTCGAGCGGATCGAGATCGGTCGCGGCGAGCGTCTGTGCGCGGAGGGCTTCCGGGCGTGGGAGCGGCCGTCGGAGGCGCTGGCGAAGTTCCGCGACGCGGTCGCGGCGGAGCGCCGTCTCGAGGAGGCGCATGAATCGATCGCCTCGCTCCTCATCGCGGAGCGGCGGTACGAAGAGTCGCTCTCCGCGTGGACGGAGGGGATCGAGAACGATCGCGGCTACCGGCCGTTTCTCGAGGGGCGGATTCGCTCCGTTCTCGCGTACGGGGAGGAGGCTCCGGCCGAGCGGGCGCGGATCTACGAGATGGCGGAACGGGACGCGACGGAGCTGATCCGGCGCCGCCCGGGCGAGGCGCGCTACCGGGTCCTGCGAGCGGAGGTGCGGTCGGTCCGGATCCTGCACGGCCGCGACGACCTGTACGCCGCAGCGATGGAGGACCTGGCGGAGGCGCTGCGGCTCGCTCCGCGTGGGGCGGAGGCGCTGCGCCAGCGTGGCGCGCTCACGTCGAACCGCGCGACGCGCGACCTGGGGCTGACGGCGGAGTGCCTCGCGCTCACGCAGGAGGCGGAGGCCGACTTCAACCGCGCGCTGGAGATCGAGCCCGACCACATCGACGCCCTGCGCTGGCGCGGGATCACGCGGATGAACCTCGCGCGGTTCGAGATCGAGGCGGGCCGCGACGGGCGCCGGGGGATGCGTGAGGCCGCGGACGATTTTTCGCGGCTGGTGGAGCTGCGGCCCGGGTACCTGCACGCGTGGCTGCTGCGCGGCCAGGCGCGGTGGCAGCTGGCGGTCGAGGAGGCGCGCCGGGGGGCGTCGGGCGTCGACACGTTCCGGGAGGCCATGACCGATCTCGAGACGGCGACGCGGCTGCTGCCCGACTATGCGGAGGCGTACGGCGAGATGGCACTGGCGATGGCGTCGTGGGCGCCGGTGCTGGTGCGGCGCGGGACGGACGAGCGGTCGGCGCTGGAGGGGGCGGAGGAGGCGGCGCGGACGGCGGTGAAGCTGGCGCCGCGCGACGGGAAGATGCGGCTGTTGCTCGGCCAGGTGCGGGCGCAGACGGCGCGGTCGGCGATTTCGCGGGGCGGCGATGGATCGTCCGCGGCGAGGGAGGCGGTCGCGGCGTTCAACGAGGCGCTGCGGCTGGGCGCTGACCAGCCGATCGTGTGGTACGAGCGGGCGCAGGCGAGGCAGATGCTCGGCCGCTTCGAGGAGGCCGAGCTCGATTTCGGAGAGGCGTTGAAGCGGGCGCCGTCGTGGGCGGAGTGCCTGGTGCGCCGCTCCGAGATGCGGTGGCGCTGGGCGCAGGGTAGCGACGCGGATGCGAAGAAGCTGCTGCGGTCGGCGCAGCAGGATTGCGAGAAGGCCGTGGCGCTGGCGCCGTCCATGGCCGATGCGTGGCACTGGCTGGGGCTCGTGCGCGATTCGCAGTCGTACCTGTCCGGGGAGGATCCGATCGCGCACCAGCGCGCGGCGGCGGAGGCGTACGAGAAGGCGGTCGCGCTCGTGCCGTCGAGCGCGCGGTACTGGACGTTCCTCGGCGGGACGCGGGCGAACCTGGGGCTCTACCTGGCGAGGGCGGGGGAGCCGCCGCTGGAGTCCTGGGGATCGGCGATCGAGGCGCTGGACCAGTCGCTGAAGCTCGACGAGAAGGACGTGACGACGTGGCTCTTCCGCGGAAACGCGTTCATCGGCCGGGCCGACTACCTCGCGGGCCGCGGCGAGGGAGGCCGGGACGACTACGCGGAGGCGCAGCGCTGCTTCGAGCGGGTCGGCGAACTGAGTCCCGGGATGAGGGAGTCGCTGAGGGACGCGCTGGAGCGCTGCCGGCGCGGGATGAAATAGCGGCCGCAAGAGGACGCAAGAGGACGCAAGCAGACGCAACGGAGAGGGCAAGAAAAGGGGAGATCGATCCGCTCCCCTTGCGTTCCCTTTGCGTTCCGATTGCGGCTCCTTTTCAGACGGCTGTAACCGATTCCTACTTGACAGTATTACAGTAATGTGCAATATTACTGTCACGATGGGCGCGCAGGAAGGTCTCACGCTGGACGAGCTCGTGGAGCGGGCGACGCACGTTCTGACGGAGCGCGGGCTCCTGGAGGCGCAGGCCGACGGGCGGGTGAGCGGTGCGCCGGACGCGCGGACGGTGCGGTACTACGGAACGCTCGGCCTGGTCGACCGGCCGGCGTACGAGGGGCGCGAGGCGCGCTACGGGCGGCGGCATGTTCTGCAGGTGGTCGCGATCAAGATGCTGCAGAGCCTGGGGCTGCCGCTCGCGGAGGTCCAGGCGAGGCTGTACGGGCGAGGTAACGCGGAGCTCGAGGCGCTTCTCAAGAGCGTCCCGGAGCCGGCAAAGCGCCCAAGGAGCGGAGGATGGTGGCGGGAAGTGACGATCGAGCCGGGTCTGAAGGTGATGGTCGAACAGGGTTGGACGCCGAAGGGCGACGTCGCGCAAAAGGTGCGCGCGGCGCTCGACGCGATGAACGGAGGAACGCGATGAGCAAGAACGTGGCGATGCTGGAGACGGTCGACGGGATGACGCGCGCGCTGGGCGTGCTGGAAGTGACGCAGAAGGCGAAGAAGGTCTTGCTCCCCCTCGCGAAGGTGGACATCTCGAGCCGCGTCGCCGACCGCGTCGCGGAGGTCACGGTCAAGCAGACGTTCCGGAATCCGCACACCGAGCCGCTCGAGGCCGTCTACATCTTCCCGCTCGCCGGCGGCTGCGCCATCAGCGCGTTCGAGATGAAGGTCGGCGACCGCACGATCAAGGGCATCGTCAAGGAGCGCGGCGAGGCGCGCCAGCAGTACGAGCAGGCGATCCAGCAGGGCAAGCGCGCGGCGCTCCTCGAGCAGGAGCGCGACGACCTCTTCACCGTCCAGGTCGGAAACCTGCCGCCCGGCGAGGAAGTGACCGTCGTCATCACCTACTCCGAGAAGCTCCCGTTCTTCGAGGACGGATCGACCGAGCTCCGGCTTCCGCTCGTCGTCGGCCTCCGGTACATCCCGGGCCATGCCATCGACCACCACCAGGTGGGACACGGCACGGTGCCCGACACCGACATCGTTCCCGACGCGTCTCGCATCACGCCGCCGCGGCTCGCGGAAGGCTTCGATCCGGAGACCGCGCTCAACATCGACGTGACGCTCGTCGATGCGCCGGCCGACCTCGCCTGCTCGCAGCACGCGACGAAGACCGATCTCTCGAAGGAAGTCGTCATCATCAAGCTGGCAAAAAAGGATGAGCTCCTGAACCGCGACTTCGTCCTGCGGTGGAGGCTCTCCGGCGCGAAGGTGCGCTCCACCCTCACCACGTCGCACGGCTACGGCATGCTCTCGATCCTGCCGCCGAAGCGCGACGGGTTCCTCGGGCTGGCGCGCGACGTCGTCTTCGTGATCGACCGCTCGGGCTCGATGGGCGGCGTTAAGATGACAAGCGCCTCCCGCGCCTGCGCGCTGCTGCTCCAGACGCTCGCGCCGCGCGACCGCTACTCGATCCAGGCGTTCGACGACCAGCAGGAGTGGATGACGAAGGGCTGGACCGCCGCGGACGAGGGCGGACTCGCGAAGGGCGAGGCGTACCTGCGCACGATCGACGCGCGGGGCGGCACGGAGATGGACGGCGCCCTCGGCGAGGCGATCCGCCTCGTCGACGAGCGCAAGAACTCCGACGGCCGCGTGCCGGTCATCGTCTTCATCACCGACGGCCAGGTCGGCGACGAGTCACGGATCCTGAAGCACGTCCAGACGAAGGTCGGCGACGCGCGGCTCTTCACGGTCGGCGTCGACACCGCGGTGAACGAGGGCTTCCTGAAGCGCCTGGCGGCGCTCGGCGGCGGCACCTCGACGTTCGTGGTCCCCGGCGACGCGCTCGACGAGGCGCTGCGCGCGGTGGCCCGCGAGATCGGCGCGCCGATCGTGACCGACCTGAAAGTCGAAGGCGACATCGACGAGATCTCGCCGGCACGGATGCCCGATCTCTTCGCGGGCCGCGCGGCCACCGTCTTCTTCGCCATGAAGAAGTCCGGCAAGGTCCGCATCACGGGGAAGTACTCCGACGGCACGAAGTTCGACGAGACGGTGAAGTCGACGGGCGTCGACCTGCCGGCGGTCGGCCACCTCTGGGCGCGGACGCGCGTCTCGGAGCTCGAGGACCAGTTCCGGCTCTCGGGCGGCAAGGAGGAGTTCAAGAAGAAGATCATCGCGATCTCGATCGCGCATACGCTGCTCACGCGGCTGACGGCGTTCGTCGTGGTCGACGAGACGGAGATCGTGAACGCGGACGGGACGCGCAAGACCGTCGTGCAGCCGGTGCACATGCCCGACCGGTGGGACATGGCCCAGGACCAGGAGTGCAAGAAGATGTCGTACGGCGGCGGTATGGGTCGGGCGTGCATGGGCGCGCCGGCGTCGCCCGCACCGTCGAAGCGGATGATGAGCACTCACGCGGGGAAGTGCGCGGAGGACCGGTGCGAGATGCCGGAGCCGGTCGTGGTCGCAACGCCGGCGGAGCAGAAGGCGGTGCAGACGGCGCTCGAGGCGCTGCTGAAGGCGTGGGCCGACGCGAAGGCGTCGATCGACGCGGGCAAGCGGCCGGCCTCGGATCCCATCGAGAAGGCCCGCAAGGCGCTGCTCAAGGCCCTCGCGCAGGGCGTGATCGGCCAGCAGCTGGCGAAGCTCCAGGCGTTCATCCGGTCGGGGCTGGTCGAGATCCTGGCGGCCCTCGCGACGCCGAGTGCCGCGCTCAAGCCGCTCTTCGAAAAGCACGGTGACGCGCTGGACGAGGCGTGGAAGGAATTCGAAGATGCCGCGGGCGTGAAGCGCGACAAGAAGTTCTGGGAAGCAACGGTGTAGGAACGTGGACCGTAGGCCGTAGGCCGTAGACCGTGGACCGTGGCCGAGGACGGAGATCGAACGAAGCGTAATCGCCTAGCGAGGGCCGGTGGGCACCCCACGCCTGCCGGCTCTCGCGAGGCGCGCTGGAGGTGATGAGATGGCGCCACCGAAAGATGTGACCCTGCTGGACGGCCCGGGCGCGGAGCGGACGCGCGGCGTCGGGATTCTCGAAGTGCTGAAAGCGACGGAGAAAGTCGCCCTGCCGCTCGCGAAGGTCGACATCACGGCGAGCGTCGCGGACCGCGTCGCCGAGGTCACGGTGACGCAGACCTTCCGCAACCCGCACACCGAGGCGCTCGAGGCGGTCTACATCTTCCCGCTCGCCGGCGGCTGCGCCGTCAGCGACTTCGTCATGAAGGTCGGCAAGCGGACGATCAAGGGGATCTGCAAGGAGCGCGGCGAGGCCCGCGCGACCTACCAGCGGGCGCTGAACGAAGGCAAGCGCGCGGCGCTCCTTGAGATGGAACGCGACGACGTCTTCACCGTGCAGGTGGGCAACCTCCCGCCCGGCGAAGAGGTCACCGTCATCATCACCTACTCGGAGCGGCTCCCCTTCTTCGAGAACGGCTCGACCGAACTGCGGCTGCCGCTGGTCGTGGCGCCGCGCTACATCGCGGGCCAGCCGCTCGACCGCCCGCCGGTCGGCGACGGCACCGGCATGGACACGAACAAGGTGCCCGACGGGTCGCGCATCACGCCGCCGCGCCTGGCCGACGGATTCGATCCGCAGACCGCGCTCAACATCAACGTGACGCTCGACGACGAGCTCGACGATCTCGCCTGCTCGCAGCACGCGACGCGGACGTCGATGGGCGGCGATGGCGTGAAGATCTCGCTCGCCCGCAAGGACGAGCTGATGAACCGCGACTTCGTCCTGCGGTGGCGCATCGGCGGCGCGTCGACGAAGCCGACGCTGATGATCTCGAACGGCCATGCGATGCTCTCGCTCCTTCCTCCGAAGCGTGACGGATTCCTTGGACTGTCGCGCGACGTCGTCTTCGTCGTCGACCGGTCGGGGTCGATGGCGGGCGTGAAGATGGCGAGCGCGTCGCGGGCCTGCTCGATCCTCCTGCATACGCTCGGGCCGCGCGACCGGTTCGCGATCCAGGCGTTCGACGACAGTCCGGAATGGTTCGAACCAAACGGAGCGGACGGATACTTCCTCGGCGCCAGCGAAGCCGGCATCGTCGAAGGCGACAAGTATCTCCGCACAATCAACGATCGCGGCGGGACCGAGATGGACCGTGCGCTCCAGGCGGCGATCGAGGCCATCGCCGACCGGAAGGACAGCACGTCGCGCTCGGCAATCATCGTCTTCATCACCGACGGCGAAGTGGGCGACGAGTCGAGCGTGCTCAAGCGCGTGCAGACCGAGCTCGGCGACGCGCGCGTCTTCACGGTCGGCGTGGACACGGCGGTGAACGACGGATTCATCAAGAAGCTCGCGGCGCTCGGCGGCGGGACGTCGACGCTCGTGGTCCCCGGCGACGCGCTCGACGAGGCGCTTCGCGCGGTCGGGCGCGAGATCGGCGATCCGCTCGTGACCGACATCACGATCGACGACGCGGACGCGCTCGCGCCGGCGCGGATGCCGGACCTGTTCGCGGGCCGCGCGGCGACCGCGTTCTTCATGACGAAGGCGAAGAAGATCCGCGTCCGCGGCACGCTCGCCGACGGGAAGAAGTACGACGTCACGGTCACGGCGAAGGAGATCAAGCTGCCCGCGATCGCCCATCTATGGGCGCGGACGCGCGTGGCCGATCTCGAGGACCAGTTCCGCCTGAAGGGCGGGAGCGACGCGATCAAGAAGCAGATCGTCGAGCTCGCGGTCGCCCACACGCTCTTGACCCGGTTCACGGCGTTCGTGGTCGTCGACGAGAGCGAGATCGTCAACGCGAGCGGTGAGCAGCGGAAGATCGTCCAGCCGGTACACGAGCCCGACCGCTGGGAGATGGAAAAGAAGGAGATCGCCGAGTCCGCCACGATGCAGTTCGGACAGGCGGCGAAGTCGAAGCTGGACGACGTGTTCGGGTCCGGCGGCGGTTCCGCCGGAGAGACGGACGACCTGTACATTGGTGCCGACCTGGAGAGCGAGGCGCCGCCCGGCGCGGGCGCTCCGCCACCGCCCCCCGCACCGAAGCCATCGCCGGCCCAGCCGCCGATGAAGCAGAAGAAGATCGGCATTCTCGGCAGGCTCTTCGGCGGGAAGGGCGCGTCCTCCGCGCCGGAAGAGCAGAAGCCGCCGCCGGTGAGCGTGAGCCGGCCGACGCCGCCCGACACGGTCGACATCCAGAAAGCGCTCGACGCGCTCGTGAAGGCGTTCGCGAAGGCGCACGCCGAGGTGAAGGCGGGGCGCGTGCCGAAGGCGGACGATCTCGACAAGGCGCGGACGGAGCTGATGAAGGCGCTCGCCGCGTCGGTGGTCGGTCAGCAGCTCGGGAAGCTCCAGCGGTTCGTGCGGTCGGCGCTGATGGAGATCCTGGCGGCCATGAAAGCGGGCGCGAGTGCGGCCTCGCTCGCGCCGCTCTTCGACAAGCACGCGCCGCTGCTGGACGAGGCGAAGCGGGAGCTCCATACGCCCTTCTGGGAGGGCTCCGTTTAGACATCCGTGAGTTTGCACCTTGGACGCTCCCGGCAGGGCAGCCGCGCTGTTCGCGGCTGTCCTCCGGGAGTGGCGGCGCCTGCCCTGCGCAGCTCCTCCCGAAGGGAGCGAAGCAGGGCTGTTCGTCGCGGCCTGCTGCAGACGGTAATGGCGGGTCAGGCGGAGCCGCGTGCGTGGTCGACGCGACTCCGCCCGAAGGTTGGGGCGGTGAGACCTTACCGGCGCTCTTCGTCGTCTTCCTCGACGACGATGCGCTTCTTCTTCAGCGGAACCGAGCGGAATTCGTAGACGCCCTTCTGCGGTTCGAATTCGGGGTCGCCGTCCGGAACGATGTAGTACTCGAACTCCTGTGGGTCGTCGGAGTCCTTCCACTTCGGCACGATGCGCTCGATCTTGTACTCGCTCCAGTTCCTGGCCTTCTTGAGCACTTCGGCGACCTTCTTGACGGAGTTGGGGTTGATCTGGGCCTGGAGCTTGCGGACTTCCGCCGCCAGCTTCTCGATCTGCTGGAGCAGCTCCTCGCAGCGCTTCTCGAGCTCGTCGGCCGGCTTCTTCTTCGTCTCCAGCTTCTCGATCCGCTGCTGGAAGTCGCGGTCGATCTTCTCGCGCTCGGCCTTCTGGCGCTTCTCGAGGTCGCGCATCTGCTTGTCGTGGTCGCGCTTGAGCTGGTCGACGTCGTCCTGGGCATACGCGGCCGCGGACATGGCGACGGCGGCCGCGAGGGTGATGATGACTTTCATGGATGCCTCCTTCTGGAGGATGGGTAGCGGGAGGGGGCTGAAAGTTCGCCGCGCGAGGTTACGAGTCCGTCCTTTAGATGCGTCGGTCTTGCTGCGGCCTCTACCGCTCTCCAATCGCCCTGGAGGCCCACACAGGCACAAAGGCGTCGTACCTAGGGGCGGTGTTCCTGCCACCAGGAGCGCCAGTATTCGGGGTCATCCCTCGGCGGCAGTCCGCTCTGCCAGGAGGTCGCCCGTCCACTCCGCAATTACACCAAGCGGGCGTAGTGTTATTCGTGTCGTCTCCTTGAACACATTTTGGTTGTGTATGCCCTCCAGGTCGATGCGACGAGTGCGCGAGTCACCTGTCACGGCACAACCGACCAGGAACGTCGCCAGCGCGGCGAGGACTACTTCTTCTTTTCGCGATCCTGCCATTCTCACTTGCCTTGCGGGAGCGTAGGAAGTTTCAGCGGTCCGGACGGAGCGGCAAGGTCCCATGGGCGGCGTCATGTTGCCAGGCACGGAAGCGCGTCACTTTGCAAGGCGACGGCCCAGCGCCTCATAGAAGCGACGCTCCATCGAGCGCGACACGGGATTCGTGACGCACGTGATCGTGGTTGAGTCCTCGCCCCCGTGAAAGTCAATTCGAACGTGGGTACCCGCGACGCTGATCCGCCCAAATCCATCCCGTCGCCATTCCAGATCCGTCAGGGCACCTTCGACCAGCTCGCTGGACTCACCGCGGCCCATCGGGACAAGCCGGGGCGATAGGGGCTCCTCTGGTGAGCGTACCAGAAGCGCCTTCGCCACCGTGATGGGGAGTGTGACGGTGTCCAGGATCAGGCAGAAGGGAAGGTCAAGGAGGCCAAGGACAATCCCCCCTGCGCCGTCCCCCATGATCCGAAAGTCGCGACGCACGCCGCCGTACACCTGGAGGTGTTTCGAGGTTCCGTGTTCCAGCGCTCCGGTGAAGTTGATGAAAGTTCCGCAGCCGCTGCACGAGAGGCTCGTCAGGAACAGGAGGAAGAGAGTGCGCCTTCTCACGGGTTCGCGAGTATAGCTGGGCGCAAGACGGACGAGAATGGAGGAGAGGAAATTCGCGAGCGTTCGCCACTGCAATCAGGAAGGCACGTCCGATCCGAACGACAGGATGTCGCAACGCGGTGCCGCAAGAGCGCGCGCAGCTCCTGCCGGGCCATGGAATTCAGGGCGAGCCCCTGCCCGATCGCGCGGGCATCACGGCTTCCGCTCGCGATAGTACTTCAGCATCGCTTCGATCTGCGCGCGGTACGGCCAGTCCGCCGGCGCGACCTCGAGGGCCCTCTCGCAGTCGGCCATGACGCCCGCACGATCTCCGTTCGACTGCCGGGCATGCAGGCGCCGCACGTAGGCGTCGGCGTCCCGCGGATCAATCTCGATCGCCTTGCCGAAGTCCTCGATCGCCGCGTCGAGCTCGCCCTGCTCCTCGCGCATCAGGCCGCGATTGAGGTACGCGCGCTTGTGCCGCGGATCGATCGCGATCGCGGCGCTCCAGTCCGCGATGGCCCCGCCGGAATCCCGCTTCGCCTGCCGCGCGTTGCCGCGGCGGTAGTGCGCGTCGACGTTGCGCGGGTCGATCTCGATCTCTTCCGTCCAGTCGGCAATCGCCCCTTCGATGTCGCCCTTGGCGCGACGTGCCACGCCGCGGGCGATGTGCGCGCCGGGGTGCCGGGGAGCGATCGCAATCACGGACGTCCAGTCCGCGATCGCGCCGTCGAAATCGCCCCGGGCGTGGCGGGCGGCTCCGCGGCCCTCGAGCGCGGGGAGGTTCCGGGGCTCGACGAGGAGTGCCACGTCGCAATCCTCGATCGCGCCGTTGTGGTCCCCGGCCCGCGCGCGGTCCCTCCCCCGCGCCAGCCTCGCCCACACGTAGCCCGGCGCCCATTCCAGCGCTCGCGACAACCACTCCGCCTGCTCCTTGACGTCGGCGATGAGCAGCGTGAGCCAGGCCGCGTATTCCTCCGCGTGCCGCTCCTCCGCCGCCCGCTTGAGGTCGGCCACGGTCGCGGCGCGGCCGGCCGCCGCCTCTCTCGAGGGGAGTTCCGCCAGCACGCGCATGACATCGTCCTCGGCGGTCGGTGCCAGGCCGAGCCGCTCCGCCCCCGCCTTGCCGGCCGCGAACTCCCGGCTCGCCTCCTCCAGCAGGGCGTACCGGCGCTTCGCGTTCGCGTCGTCCTCCTCGGCGCTGTGGAAGAAGAAGGTCGCCATCACTTCCTCCAGCAGGACCGTGCCCAGGAGGGTGTGCGCGAGGCCGAAGTCCGGCGCCAGCTCCAGCGCGCGGCGTGCGTCCGCGCGCGCCTCGTCGCATCTCCCCAGGTACAACTTCCCGCGCGCCCGCAGGTACCACCCCTGCGGCAGGCCCGGATTCGCCGTGATGAAGCCGTCCAGCTCCTGAACCGCCTTCTCCAGCGCCTCCCGCGCCTTCTCCGGTTTCATCTTGAGCGCGCGCAGATCGCGCTTCTTCTCGATCACCGCCATCCAGAGCGTCGAGAGCTTCGTTACCCGGTCCTCCGTCGCCCGCCGCGCGTCCTCGGCGGAGCGGCGCTGGGCCATGAAGATGCCGCCGGCGGCCAGGCTCAGAAGCAGCAGCGCGACGACCGTCGCCGAGAGCGCCTTGTTCCGCTTCGCCTTGCGCCACGCCCGCTGCGCCCACGGGATCGGTCGCGCCTTGACGGGTTCGCCCGCCAGCCACCGCCCGAGATCGTCCGCGAGCTCCTTCGCCGTCGCGTACCGGTCCGCGGGCGCCTTCTCGAGGCACTTCATGACGATCCGGTCGAGATCGCGGTCGATCCACGGAAGCGTGGACCGCAGCGCGCGCGGCTCCTCGCCGACGACCTTGAGAAGAAGGTCCAGCATCTTGTCGTCCGTGAACGGCGGGCGATCCGCCAGCAGCTCGTAGAGCGTCGCGCCGAGCGAATAGACATCGCTGCGCGCGTCGATTGCATGGATGCGCCCCTGGGCCTGTTCCGGCGACATGTAGGCGGGCGTCCCGACCATGATGCCGCTGACCGACAGCGACGAGTCCACCGCGGTCTGCTTCGCCAGCCCGAAGTCCATGACGAAGAGGCGCCCGTCGCCGTCGACCATCAGGTTCGCCGGCTTGAGGTCGCGGTGGATGATCCCCTTCGTGTGGGCGTAGTGAACGGCGAGCGCCGCGTCGCGGATCAGGCTGACGAGCCGCTTGCGATCATGGCGGGGGAATTTCGTGAGGTCCTTCCCGGGTACGAACTGCATCACGATGAAGGGTCTGCGGCCGGATTCGGCGACGTCGAAGACGGCCGCGATGTTCGGATGGGCGAGCTGCGCGGCGGTTTGCGCCTCGCGCGTGAAGCGGGCGAGCTCGCTCCGGTTGTCGCCCTTGATGAACTTGAGCGCGACCCAGCGCTTGAGATCGGTGTCGTACGCCTTCCACACTTCGCCCATCCCGCCCGCGCCGAGCAGGTCGGTGCGCACGTACTTCCCGAAGCGCTCGCCGGGCGGCGTCTCAGCGCCGGCCGCCTCTTCCAGGGTCTGGCCGATCATCCGCGCGAGGCAGGCGGGGCAGCTGCCGTCGAGATCGTCCGGGACGACGGCGCTGCATCGCACGCAGGTGCGGGTCGCCATCTAAGAAAACGCCGAGAGCAGGTCGCGAATCTCCTCCTTCGCGTCCTCCTCGGTTTCCGTGTACGAACGGACCACGGCGCGGATGGCGGCGGCGATCCGGGTCCGCGCCGCGTGAAGCCGGTTCTTGATGTCGCCCTCCGTGAGGCCCAGCCGCTTCGCCATCGCCTCGTAGGAGACCGTGGCGTCCCCGTCGACGCTGAGGTGACTCCGGAAGAGCTCGAACTCCTCCATGCGGCCGCTCGATTCGTAGTGCGCGCGAAGGGAATCCCACGCCTGCGCCAGCACGCGCAGGGCCCAGCTCCGGCGGAAGGCGGCGTCGGGCGATCCTTCGACTCCCGGCAGGCTCGCCTCGGCCGCGGCGAAATCGAGCGACAGTCGGGCGGCACTCCCTCCCCGCTTCTGGGCCGTCGCGCGATCATGCTCGTCGGCGAGGAAGTTCCGCAGGACGGCCAGGAGGAACGAACGGAATCGGCCGCCCCCTTCGACGACGCCTTGGAACGCCTGGCGCTCCAGGACGGCGACGAAGAACGACTGAGTCAGGTCCTTGCTCGACTCGGGATCGTTCCCGCGTCGGCGGAGGTAGTGGTAGACCGGCTTCCAGTAGACCTCGATGAGCTTCTCCAGGGCGAACCGGCGCTCCGCGGAGGCGGGATCGTGCGTGCGAAGGACCGTCGCCCAGTGGGTGGTGGGAAAATCCCGGCCCGGGCCTCCCATCTCCGTTTCCTTCGCCCGCTGCGCCACGCATCCAGAATACCGCGCGTTTTCCAAGATTTTCCCAAACTCGGCGCAGTCGATCCCTTGTATTCCTCCGAACCGAATTTGGAGGAAGATCATGAAAGCGACGCATGTGGCGGCAATCCTGATCCTGGCGGCATGCATGGTCCCCGGCTGCGGAGGCGGCGGCGGCGGGGGCGGCGGCTCCACGGGAAGTCCCGGGACGCCCATCCCGGGCGATCTTCAGGCCGGCTTCGGCGACGGCGGGTCCGGCGCGATCGAGGTGAATCCCGATCCCGGGGCGTACGACGTGCTGAAGGACGTGGCCGTGGACCCGGCGAACGGAGTCCTGTACGCGGTGGGCGGCGTCGGAAACGGCGCGGGCACGAACTACCTGTGGCGCATCGAGAAGCGGCTGCTCTCGGACGGGTCGCTCGTCGCGGCGTTCGGCACGGGCGGCGTGGTGACGGTCGATCCGGCGCCCGGGGCGCTGGCCGACGAGGCGGCGGTGGCGATCGCGATCGACCCGGCGAACAACGTCATGTACGTGCTGGGGTCGGAGTACAACGGACCGTCGAGCATGGACTGGCGTGTCGAGAAGCGGACGCTCGACACCGGGGCGCCGGTGCTGACCTTCGGCACGGGCGGAACGGGCTACGAGACCATCATCCCGAGCATCGATATCGACATGCCGGCGGACATCGCGATCGACGGCACGTCGATGATCCTCGTGGGCTACGACCTCTCGCCGTCAGCGACGGACTCGCAGTGGCGGATCGAGAAGCGCTCCCTGTCGGCCGGCGCGCTGGACGGCGGGTTCGGCACGTCCGGCGTGCAGCTCTCGAATCCGGGGAGCGGCGTGGACGAGCCGGCGCAGGTGGTGCTCGATGGCGCGGGGAACCGGATGTACGTGATCGGCACGGCGACGGGCGCGGGCGGGGACCTGGAGTGGCGCATGGAGAAGCGGTTGCTGTCGACCGCGGCGGTGGACGCGTCGTTCGACGGCGACGGGGTGCTGGTGGTCGACCCCAGCGCGGGCGACGACGAATTGCGCGGGATCGCGCTCGACGTCGCGGGCGGGGTTTTTTATCTCGCGGGGGACGACGATGCGGCGGGCGGCTACAACCACCGGTGGCGGCTGGAGAAGCGGGCGACGTCGGACGGGTCGCTGGTCGGGGCGTTCGGCGCGGCGGGCGTGCTGACGATCGAGATGGGGACGGGCTACGACTTCGCGCTGGGTGTCTACCTGGACGGGCCGGTGATTTATGTATCTGGGCTGCACCATCTGAATCCGCCGCTGCCGAGCCAGGATTTACAGATCATGATCCACCGGCTGGACGCCGCGACGGGGGCGGCGGACTCGTCGTGGGGACTTGGCGGCGTGATCACGGAGAACCCGACGGCGCTGGTGGACGGGATCGCGGTCTTCGGCACGGATGCGACGCACCTCTACATGGGCGGGATCGAGAACGTGGATCTCATCAACGACCCGCCGACGTCGAACATCGGGTGGCGGATCGAGAAGAGGACGAAGTAGGGGCGACGCGGAAGGTCGGCTCACCGCTCCAACCGCGGTCGGCGGTTGGAGCGGTTGAGCCTGTCCCGGCGATCGCGTGGAGAACTGCGCTCCCTGGCGGGAGCGACCCCGACGAACCCGATAGAGCCCGACCCCGCGTCCCGGCGCGCGCATTTACTTGCCATGGATATTATTTCCATGTATAGTAAGTGCATGGGACGCATCCAGGCCGAGATCCGCCAGGCCCGCCCGTTCTCGCGGCCGGAGCACGAGCTCGCCGTGACGCTCATGCGCACCGGCGACGTCCTGCATCACAGCATCGACCGTGCGCTCGACCCCATGGGCCTCTCGAACGAGCAGTACAACGTGCTGCGCATCCTCCGCGGCGCGGGCGAGGCGGGCCACCCCACGCTCGAGATCTCGCGCCGGCTCATCTCCCGCGCCCCCAACATCACGCGGCTGCTCGACAAGGTCATCGCGAAGGGGCTCGTCCGGCGCGATCGCGGCACCGAGGATCGCCGTCAGGCCTTCGTCCGCATCACGCCGAAGGGCCTCGGGCTCCTCGCGCGCTGCGACAAGGTCGTCGACGCGGCGCTCGACAAGCTCCGCTGCCTGAGCCGCGCCGATCTGAAGCGCGCCGTCGACCTGCTCGACCGCGTGCGCGAGGCGGTCGCGATCGCGACGGTCTGGGAGGGGATTCTCGCCGACAAGACGGACTCATCCGATTCACCCACTCACGAAAGGAGACGCTGATGGCCAAGCCGATCATTGCGGTGACGGGCGCGACGGGCGCGCAGGGCGGCGGTCTCGCCCGCGCGATCCTCGCCGACGCCCAGAGCGGTTTCTCGGTGCGCGCGATCACGCGCAAGCCGGACGGCGACAAGGGGCGCGAGCTCGCGAAGCTCGGCGCCGAGGTCGTGGCCGCGAATCTCGACGACGTCGCGAGCCTGAAGCGGGCGTTCAAGGGCGCGCACGGCGCGTACTGCGTCACGAATTTCTGGGAGCACTTCTCCGTCGAGAAGGAGATGGCCCAGGCCCGGTCGATGGCCGAGGCGGCGAAGGACGCGGGGCTCAAGCACGCCATCTGGTCGACGCTCGAGGACACGCGCCGCTGGGTGCCGCTCACCGACAACCGGATGCCGACGCTCCAGGGGAAGTACAAGTGCCCGCACTTCGACGGCAAGGGCGAGTCGAACCGGTTCTTCGTCGAGCTCGGCGTGCCGACGACGATGCTGCTCACGTCGTTCTACTGGGACAACCTGATCTACTTCGGAATGGGTCCGAAGAAGGGCGCCGACGGGAAGCTCGCGTTCACGCTTCCGACGGGCGACAAGAAGCTGCCGGGGATCGCGGCGGCGGATATCGGCAAGTGCGCGTACGGGATCTTCAAGCGGGGCGCGGAGTTCGTCGGCAAGACCGTCGGGATCGCCGGCGACCATCTCACGGGGGCGCAAATGGCGGCGGCGCTCGGCACGGCGCTCGGCCAGGCGGTGTCGTTCAACGCGGTGACGCCCGAGGCGTACCGCGGCTTCGGTTTCCCGGGCGCGGAGGATCTCGGCAACATGTTCCAGTTCAAGCGCGACTTCGAGAGCTACTTCTGCGGCGCGCGCGACCTGGCCTTCTCGCGGTCGCTCAATCCGCAGCTCCAGACGTTTGCGGAGTGGCTCGTCGCGAACAAGGCGCGGATCCCGCTCAGTTGATGCGTGCGTGCCGTACGGCGATTCTGCGCGGGTCGCCGTACGGCACAGGATGGTGGCGAACCAGATCCTTGAGGCGACACTTCCGAGGGCGCGTCTAAACCGCCGGTCAGGCCGATACCGCAGCCAAACCCATGCGAACCTATTCAGGGTCGGGTTCGCAAGCCATGTGGTTGTGCGTCTCGGTTCGGTTGACGTGACGGAAGCCGAGGCGCTCATACAGCCTATGAGCCTTCTCGTTCTTCAGACCGACCTTTAGTCGAACGCTTTTTCTGCCCTCGTGGGCGCGAGCAATAACGTCTTTAAGCACAGCCGTACCCACACCGCGGTTTTGAGCTGCTGGCTGTATCTGGATCTCGCCAACCTCCAGAGTGTTCGCCTCCTCGAACAGCTGAATCATCCCAACTCGCGTGCGATCCACTTCAATGATGAAGATGTGGCCGCAGGCGATGCGCTCGGAGAAGTGCCGTTTGTGACGGTCCTCATCCCAACCACCCCAAGTCGCATGGAACAACTCTCGGTAGACGCTCCGGCGAAGGTCCTCGAGCCAAGCTTCATCTTGGGGCGAGGCGCTGATCAATCGATAGTTCAAGAGAAGGCATCTCCGGACCTCAATCCAGTTCGAATTCCTGGATCGATTCGGATGACCGCGCGTGAAGAACCAAGCGAAGGAAGCTTCAGCGGCCCGGACGGAGCGGCAAGGTGCCATAGGCGGATCATGGTGCCAAGTTCCAGAAGCTCCGGACCTCCTCTCGCCGCGTCATCGACCCCACGGACGGATTCTACCCCGCGAACCCGGACTCCAGCTTCGACGCAATCAGGCGAGACGCGTTGACCAACGTAGTGTTTGAGCGCCGTCGGTGAGGGCGTGCAGCCAGATGCCCTCCCTGGCCAGGGGAGGCGCCCCCGGACCTGCAGCGCTCTTCGTTCCGCCCATGCGCACCCCATACAGAGAGAGCCCCTCGGACCGAATCCGTCCGATCGGCTCTCCCTCCATGGCAAGTCCGGTTCGGAGCGTCTTGTCGTCGGGGTCGACCGTGTAAAGGTGGCGCGAGGCATCGATGACGAGAAGAAGTCCGCCTCGGTCCGTCATCGTTAGAGAACGGACATTCGACAGCTTGAAGTCCATCACCACGTCTCCGACCGTGTCGTACGCCCTGACGCTGTTCTCGACGACGCAGTAGACGTATCGACCCATGGTCGGGCGCACGCGGGGGTCGCATCCCTCCAGGCGGAGCTTCCATGCACCCGTGTGCTCGTCGAAGATGTGGATGACGCCGTTCGCCAAATGGGCCGCGAGAGAGTCAGGGACGCCCATCGCGAAGGAGGCAAGCGGCGCCTCGAAGGGCTTGCGCCAGCGCGGCCGCAGCGTCGTCCCGTCGAGACAGACGATCGCTCCCTCGTGGATCGAAAGCCAGAACTTGCCCAGGCCGCTCTGCGGAATGGGAAGAGACCGGCCGACGCTCGCCTGCTTCAGCACGATTCCCGTGCGCGCTTCGAGTTCCGTCAGCGTTCCGTCCGCGCTGCCGACCAGGAGCGCTTCTCCCGCGCAGCAAGGCGCGCACATGGCAGCGACAAGGGCTGTCTGCCAGAGGAGTTCTCCCGTATGCCGATGGAGTGCGCGGACTACACCATCGCTCGCTCCCACGTACACCCGCGCGGCGTCCCACGTGACGGGGGCGATCACGCCGTTGATGCGATGTGGCCACAGCACGCTGCCGGTGACGTCGTCAACGCACGCCAGCGTCTCGCGCTCGATGCCGAACGCCGCAAAGACTTGCGGGTTGTCGATCCCAGCCACTGCAAGGGCACACTGCGGCCCGCGCGATGCCATGACGAATTCAATCGCATCAAGTTCGCGGCCCATCCGTACACTAGTTAACCACCCCGGAGGCCCCTCCTTCGCGCTTTCAGGGTGGCGCTTCGGAGGGCAGGCTGATGCACCGTCTCGCGCTCGTCTTCGTCCTCTTCGCCCCGATCGCCCTTGCGCCCGCCTACGCGCCCCCGCTACACGCTACGGCGGGCAGGCAAGAGCCGCCCAAGCCCAAGGACCTCTGGCTCCGCTGCGGCACCCAGATCGAATGGCTCACCGACGGCGTCGTCCTCGCCGACGGCGAATCGATCGGCGCCCGTTCCACCAAGCCAACCGCCAGCCGCACCGACCTGCTCGACGAGGCGAAGAAGAAGTCGGTCGAGACGAAGCGCCTCATCCTCTGGTACGTGCCGCGCACCTCGGGCGCCCACATGAACCGCGCCGCGCTCCTCGACGGCTACCTCAAGGCGATCGCGTGGAGCGATCCCGACGTCATCGAACTCGTCCGCCGCAAGTTCGTCCCGCTGCGGATGTCGGCGGACCGGACCGTCGGCGCGCCCATCGGCATCAAGCCGTTCGACTTCGTCGAGCCCGGCTTCGTCTTCCTCAACGAGACCGGCGAGGTCGTCCACAAGATCGACCGGCTCCGGACCTTCTCGAGCGAGTGGATCGTCGACGCCCTGGTGCGCGTCCTCCAGAAGAACGCCGCGTACAACGCGACGAAGGAAGAGAAGGCGGAGGAGCTGATGCTCGGCGGCGACTACGCGGCTGCCCTCAAGGTCGCCGACAAGCCGCTGCTGAAGGCGCGCATTTATCGGCGGCTGCGCAAGGCCGACGAAGCACTCAAGGCGCTCGACGAGGTCAAGGACGAGGCCGAGCAGGCCGCCGTCGAGCGGGCGCGCGTGCTGCTCAACCAGGCGAAGTACGCCGAGGCGCAGAAGGTCCTCGAAGGCTCGCTCAAGCTCAAGGGGTCGCGCACCGCCGAGGCGCACTACTGGCTCGCGTGGCTCGCCTGGAACTCGGGCCGCGAAAAGGACGCGCGCGACACGTGGACGAAGCTGTGCAACGACTTTGGCGACTCGCCGTGGGCGTGGCGCGCCGCGGGCAACATCACGGTGGGCTCCGACACCAACATGGACGGGCCGATCGTCCATGAGTTCGAGGAGGTCGCGTGGTGGCCGGAGTACGAAGGGCTGCCGACGCGGACGATGTGGCCGCGCTCCGAGAAGGAGATCGACGACGTCGTGAAGCGCGCGATCGCGTGGCTGATCCGCCACCAGCGCTCCGACGGCTCGTGGACCGACAGCCGCTACGTGATGTGCCCCGATCCGAAGATCCTGCCGAACGTTTTCGTCGCGGTCGCGGCGCTCGGTGCGACGGCGCTCCTCGAGTGGCGCGACGTCGATCCGAAGGCGTGCGACGCGGCGCGCGCGAAGGCGGAGAAGTACCTGCTCGACGAGCAGCACATGAACCGGAAGAACAACGAGGAGATCTACGCCGACGGCTACCGGCTGCTCTACCTGGCGCGCAAGATCGCCAAGGGCGAGGAGAAGGAGAAGTGCCTGAAGGCGGCCGCGGAGATCGGGACGAAGCTCGCGGCGACGCAGAAGCCGACCGGCTTCTGGGCGCACGAGTATCCGAACGCGTTCTGCTCCGCGGCGGTGCTCTACGGGCTCCAGCAGGCGAAGGCGGCGGGCGCCGCCATCGACGAGACGATGATCGCGAAGGGCCTCGCGGCGCTGAAGAAAGTCCGCAAGGACGGCCGTCAGCCCTACTCGGCCGGCCGGCCGGCGAGCAGCGCCAAGAACTCGAGCGCGCGCGCCGCGATGTGCGACATCGTGCTCTACGCGGCGAAGGAGGTCACCGAGGAGGAGCTGGCGGTCTCGGTCGAGATGTACTGGACCTGGCTGAAGAACTCGGAGGCGGTCCGCACCTGCGATTTCCACTCCGACGAGGAGCTCGGCGGCTCCTTCTTCTGGCACGGCTTCTACCACACGAGCGAGGCGTCGGCGGCGCTGTCGAAGGAACGGGCCCTGCCGCTGCTGGCGAAGACGCAGGAGCACCTGCTGTTGATTCCGGAGTGGGACGGGAGCTGGATCGACAGCCACGAGCTGGGGAAGTGCTACGGGACCGCGATGGGTCTCCTGTCGATGAAGCGGGCGCGGAAGTACGCGGAAGCGCCGAAGAAATGAAAGTCGACGAGTGGTCTGACAACACGGCTGTGGTGCTTGACGGGGCCGGGCGACTCGCCTTCCGGGGCGGCATCGAGGGCGTGATCCAGGCGCTCGAAGCATCGCGCGCGGGCCGGTGGGGGCCTTCGTTCGGAATGGGGGAGGGGTCGGGCGTGTGAGATGTCCGTGCTCAAGGACCGAGGAGCGCGCGATTCAGCCAGGCCGCGACATCGAGGCGCGACTCTTACGGCAGCTCACGATATTTGAATATCCGGAGTTGCGGCAGGGCTTGCTGCAACGCCTCGAAGCCCGGTTCCGTGATGGCTGGGTATTCGTAGATCACCAGCACGCGCAGGTTCTTCAGCTTGCCCAGCTTTCCCAGGCCGCTGTTGGTGACATCGGTGCAGGGGCCCAGCGTCAGCGATTCAAGGCCGCTCGCGCCTGCAATCTGCTCAAGGGCATCGTCGTTGAGGCGCACGCTCTCGATCAGCCGCAGCTGGGAGAGCTTTTTCATGCCTGCCAGCTGAACGAGGCCGGCAACGGTCAGCCCCGGCGTGCCGCGTATCTCAACCAGCCGCAGTCGCGCCAGCGGGGCCAGGCGGTTCAGCGCGGCATCGTTGAAGAGAGCCTGTTTTTCACAGGCGAACTCCAGGTGCGTATCGGCCGGCAGGCTCGCCTGGCCTCGCTCCAAGTCGCGTACGTAGCTGTTGGGAACGTCGCCCGAGGCCCGAAAACGGCCCGGAACTTCAACTTCGGCCGGCAACGTGATGGATTCGATTGCGTCATTGTCGTGATCGTCGGGCCACATGTTGGCCGGAGCGCATGCGGCGAGCAGGACCAGCCATGGAATCGGCGCGTATTTCATAGCGGGACAGCCTAGCATCGGATTGGTACCACGACGCGACAAAGACCGAATCGGGTTTGCCGGCCGGGCAATGGGGGACGGGTCGCGCGTGCGAGTTCTCGCCTATTTCCCCTTCAGCGGGATCACGTTCCACCAGACGTCGCGGCCAATGAGCGCGCCGTAGCCGATCGTCGTCTCCGTCACGTGGAAGCCGCCGATGTAGTCCGGCAAGTCGTAGGTCTGACCATCAACCGTGGCGGTGAATTTGTCCTCCTGCTGATTCACCCAGGCCACGCGCGGCTCGAAGACGACGTGCATCTCGCGGGTGATGCCAACCCGCGCCACATTCCCGATTCGGGTCGACTTCCCGCCGTCGAGAATCCACCAGGCGAACTCGGCGCCCGCTCTCACGCCGTAAAGAGCCTTCTTCCCATCCGGCGACAGGCGCAGAGCGATGACCTTGCCCGCAACCTCCGCGTCGCGTCCGTCAAGGCGCAGCTGCCATTTGCCGTCCTTCCGGTGACCGAAAGCGAGGACCTTGCCGTCGGCGGACAGCGCGGGCTGGGAGGCGTTCGCGAACGTGCGGTCCTTCTTGCCGTCGTGGAAGAGGAACGCTCCATCGTCATCCTCCGCGACGAACGCGAACGCGCCTCCGGAAGCGATCGCGACACCACTGACGAGGTCGAACTTGCCCTTGTCCTCTCCGTTGACAATGACGTGGTCCATGTCATCTTCGTCGGAGATGGCGTATCCGATGCCTCCATCGAGAGCCTGTACAGGGTCGACGGACCGACCGCCGTTCTGGAGCCATGGACCTTCCCTGCCATCGGCGAGCACCGTTCCTTCTTTCTTTCTTCCGACGCCGATCGCGAAGTGCCGGCCGTCCGGAGTCAGCAGAATCTCGGCGCGAACCTCATTGAAGACGCCCCATTCCTTGTCGCCGACGACGACGCGCCATTCAGGGCCACCGGTTTGCTCCACATAGGCCACGGTCTTCCCGTCGGCGCTGAGACACGGAGGTCCGACGCCTCCTTCGCCGACCCGCTTGTCGTTGTGCATGACGATGCGCTTGTCCTTCTGGTTGGTGGCGATGTATGCAACAAAGCGCCCGTCGGCGCTGAAAACGTAGGTCTCTCCGCTGCATTCCTCCGGCAGTGTGCTCAGCCGCCACCCCTGCGCCGGCTTCTTTCGCTTAGGCGGCTTGAGCGCCACTCGCCCCTTGAAGACATGCTTCGCCTCGAGGTCCTCGTCCTCTCCCAACCCGCCTTTCTTGCCGTCCGCCCCCAGGCACCGCAGTAGCGGTTGCGGCTCCCAGGGCTCGTAGAAATAGTCGTGACCCCACGGGTCCTTCAGCACCCGACCTCCCTCGATGAAGCCGCCCTCCGGCCACCAGTCGACATCGACGGGGGCTTCCACGAGACTCTTCAGCGACACGGGCATTGTGCCTGAGAACTCGCGGTAGAGCTGGACGGCCTTCATCAGGTGGGCAAGATCGACGACGGCGCGCTTTTGTTTTTCGGTCTCCGCCTTGCCCTGAGGAGGAACCGCCGGATTCCCTCCCTTCGTGGAAAGCGCCGCGCCCCGCCAGAGCGGATCGTCGTCGACGACTTCCAGAACGTCGCCCGACTTGCGCAGCACATTGCCGCCCTTGCCCTTGCCATGATTGCCGTCGACGTCGGCGCCAATCACGTCGCCGTCAGCGGCCTGGTCGACGCTCTTCGAGGCCCCACGATAGTCGCAGCCTTCGTCATCGACGTTCTCGACCGGACACTGGAAGAGACCAAGGCTTTTCTTCTCGACCAGCGGCGGATCGGTCTTTGCCAGCGCGAGCCAGAGGGCGTCGCCTGTCTGCGCCGGCAGCAATTTGCTGTCGCCGCCGAATTTGTTCATGTAGGCGTACAAGAGCTCGTACAGGGTCTTGAGGTTGCGACGGCAGCTCTCGACCTTCGAGGTCTCCTGCGCGCGCATGGCGGCAGGGAGAGCCGCCCCGGCGGTGACCCCGAGGGCGAGCACGAGGGCGATCAGATCGATGCGGCGCATCACCGCACCCTCTGCCATTCATCGAGGTCAGGCAGCTCCGTGAGCCGTGTGCCTTTCATCTCCTTGCGGAAGAGCATCTCGTCCTCGGTCACCACGTACGTCCATCCCGCCGTCTTGCCGGCAGGCATCGCGGCGAAGGCGAAGTGCTTTGCGTTCCGGTCCATCGGCTTGCCGTCCAGAGCCTCCGGAAACGCGACGAAGAGGTACCCGCGGTAGGGGGCGGCACTTCCCGCGACGGCGACGATGTCGTCGCGCTTCAGAGGTGATGCATCCGCGGCCGCAATCGCGGCATCGAGCAGTTGGATGGCCCGCTCCCTCGAGGCGGCCTTGCACGGCGACGGGTTGAGCCACTGGAGACCGCGCACGTCGCCGGTCCAGTAGTCCTTCACGCCATTGCCATCGAGGTCGTTGCGATGGAAGAGCTTCTCGGCCGCGCAGATGCGGCGCAGCGCGCGGATTGCCATCTCGTCATTGCTGAGGCGGCCGATGGGGATGTCGGCGAGTGAGAGGTCGGCGTCCTCCCCGCTGCCGCCGGGCTTGCCGTCGGCCCCGAGGCACGAGAGCGCGGGCTCCCCCCGGTCGAAGTCGTAGACGTAGTCGCGTCCCCAGGGATCCTTGGGGAGCACTCCTCCGGCCACGAAGCCGCCTTTCGGCCACGGTCCGTCGTCCTTGGGCTCGACGAGATCGACGAGCGCCGAGGGGATCGTTCCCGTGAATTCGCGGTAGAGGAGCAGATCCTGCATCAGGTTGCCGAGGTCGACGAGCACCCGCCGCTGTTTGGCAGTCGTGGCCTTCTGCCGGATCGCGTCGTTCCCGCCTTTCGTCGCTGCTGCTGCAGACTCCCAGAGGCGGTCCGACTCGAGAACTCTCCCGACGTCGCCTGACTTTCGGAGGATCGTTCCACCGCGGCCGACGCCGTGGTTGCCGTCGACGTCGGCGCCGACGATGTCGCCATCGCCCATCATGTTCACGTCGAAGGCCGGCCCGCGAAAATCGCATCCGTCGTCGTCGACGTCCTCGACAGGGCACTGTAGAAGACGGTGGTCCTTGGGCGGCACGAGGGGCGGCTCGGTCTTGGTGAGCTTCAGCCAGAAGGCGTCGCCCGTTTCGGAGGGCATGGTCTTGGAGGAGCCGCCGAACTGGATCATGTAGGCGTGCTGGGCCTGCCAGAGGGTGGCAAGGTGCGTGGCGCACCGCCCGGCGCGGTCCTCGCGGTGCGCGGCAGAGAGGGTGGGAAGGGCGGTTGCGGCAAGGCAGGGGAGGAGGATGGCGACCACCACGAGGTCAGACCGGCGCATGTACGAGTCTATCACTGCTCCAACCGGGCCATTCCGTTCGATTGATGAAAACCGTCCAAAAACCGGCGGGGTTATACTCTGATCGTGGACCGCGACACCGGCGTCTTCGCAGGGCGCTCGCAGTTTCCGTCGACGGCGTGGGAGATGCTGACTCGCATCGACGCGAAGCCGCTCACGACCGACGAGGTTTCGGCGCTTGCCGCGCGCTACTGGCGTCCGGTCTACCGGTTCATCCGCGCGGTTTGGAAGAAGCCGGTCGAAGACGCCAAGGACCTTGCCCAGGAGTTCTTCGCGACGGTGTTCGACCGCGAATTCCTCGCGCAGGCCGATCCGCGACGCGGCAACTTCCGCCAGTTTCTTCTCGCTTCCCTGCGCAACTTCCTCAAGAACGATGATCGCGCCGCCCGCGCGCAGAAGCGCGGCGGCGGGGTCGTGACCTTCTCCATCGACACGGGACCGGAGGAGCTCGAGGAGCTCGCTGAGATCCGGGATCCGGACGAGGCATTCAACCGCGCCTGGGCGTCGGAACTGCTCGCGCGCGCGATGGCGCGCGTCGAGGAAGACTGCCGCGCGGCCGGCAAGACGGCGTGGTTCGAAGCGTTCCGCCGCCACTGGTTCTCGGACGCGTCGCACGCCGACATCGCCGCCGCCCTTGGGATCAGCGAGTTCGACGTGCGCAACTACCTCACGGCGGGCCTCCGCGACCTGCGGCGCGCGTGCCGCGATCTCGTGCAGGAGACGGTGGATCCCGCCGCCGTCGAGGACGAGCTGGCGCTCCTCTTCTGGCGCAAGCCATGAATCCGTTCGATCGCCTCCGGCGGGTCGTCGCGGACGGTGACTTCGAGGCCCTGGGCGACGCGGCGGTAAGCGCGGGGCTGATCACCGCGGAGCAGCTGCTCGCGTGTCAGCGCGCCGCGGCGGAGCGGCCGGACGCGGACTTCCGCGCGATTCTCATCGAGCGATGCGGGCTCTCCCCGGCGCAGCTCGACGCCGTCCGTTCCAAGGTGATTGCCGGCCGCTACGAGGTGCGCGGGGAGTTGGGCCGGGGCGGCATGAGCATCGTGCATCGCGCCTGGGACCGGCAGCTTCAGCGCGACGTTGCGCTCAAGGTCCTGCGACCGGACCGCTCGCTGAGCGCGGATCTCGTCGACCGCATGAAGCGGGAAGCGCTGGCGATCGCACGCCTTCGCCACCCGAACCTTCTCAGCCTGCATGACATCATCGACGTCGACGGGCTCCCGTGCCTGGTCCTCGAGTTCTACGGCGGTCGCAGCCTCGCCGACGAGATTGCCTTGCGCCGGCTTTCGCGCCGCGCGCTGGTCGAAGTCGTCGAGAAGATCGCGCGCGCCGTTCATCACGCGCATGAACTCGGCGTCATCCATCGCGACCTCAAGCCGGGAAACGTCCAGTTCGACACGCACGGCGAGCCGCACGTCCTCGATTTCGGCCTCGCCCATCTCCAGGTCGGCGATGCGGGCATGACGCGAGCGGGAGCGAGCCTCGGCACGCCGAACTACATGTCGCCGGAGCAGGTTCGCGGCGCGTCCGTGACGGTCACGACCGACGTCTACGGCCTCGGTGCGACGCTCTACGAGGCCATCACGGGAGTCGTGCCGCACGGAGCGGGGACCGTCGGCGAGATCTACCAGAAGATCCTGACCGAAGATCCGGTGCCTCCGAGACAGCGCGAGGCGAAGATCCACCCTGAGCTCGAGGTCATCGCGCTCAAGTGCCTCGAGAAGAGCCCGGCCTCGCGGTATCGGACGGCACGGGACCTGGCCGACGACCTGCGGCGCTTCCTGGACGGCGAGCCGATCGCCGCGCGGCCCGCTGGGATCGCCAGCCGCCTGGTGCGGCGCATGCGGCGGAGTCCCACGGGTGCGGCGGTTGCCGTTGCGGCGATGCTCCTGGGCATCGCCCTGGCGTCCTACGCGGCTGTGAACGCCGTACTTTCGGCGACAGCGCTCCGAAGCGCCGTGCGGGCGGCCGAGGGGTTCATGGGAGAGGGCCGGTGGTCGGAGGCCGACGCTGCCTGGTTGCGCGCCCAGGCGCTCGATCCGGCGGATTCCCGTCTCGCGGCGAAGCGGACGATCGCGCAGGGAATGGCGCGCGCGACGGATGCGCTCTCGCGGCGCGCCGCGCTTCGTCTCCAGATCCGCCTTCCCGTCGCGGGGGGGTCGCCCGAGGAGCGGTGGGCGATGGAGGATGTGAACGCGGATCTCCAGCGCCGGAGCGTGCTCTGCGAGCAGGAGGCGGAGCAGGCGGCGCTCGCGGCCTTCGCCGTCGATTCCGGCCTTCCCGCGGCGAGGCGCTTACTGTCGGACCTGTACCTCGAGCGGAGCGCCGAAGCGGAGCGGCGCGAGGATCGCGAGGAGACGGTACGGATGCGCGCCCAGGCGGTTCGATTCGGGGGCGAGGAGGTGCGGCGGCGCTTCGAAGCACCGGGGACGCTGCGCGTGACGACGCAGCCGCCTGGGGCGCGCGCGTACGTGCGGAGATACGAGGAACGGCAGCGGCGGTTGGTTGTCGGGGATTCGACCGCGATCGAGGCGCTTCCGCAGGACGCGGCGGAAACCGAGAAGCAGCGGGTCCGTGCGATGGCGCCCATCACGGCGGCGAATGAGATTGCGGTGGAGGCGCCGGTCCTGCTGGCACCGGGGTCGTACCTGGTCGTGCTGAAGCTGGACGGGTATGAGGACGTCCGCCTGCCCGTGCTGATCGAGAGCCTTGCCACGCACAACGCGGTTGTGCCGCTGCTGCGCAGCCTGCCCGACGGATTCGTCTACGTTCCCGGCGGCGACACAATTGTGGGCGGCGATCCGGGGACGGCGTCGTGGTCGCAGGAGTCGCGGCCGCGGCGGCGCGTCGAGATCGGCGGTTTCATCATCGGCCGGTTCTCGGTGACCCATGGCGACTACGGCGTGTTCGCGAAAGAGCGGGGCCGGCCGCGTCCGGCCGGGATGGCGGACGCGCCGGTTCACTCGATCTCGCTGGACGAAGCGCGCGAGTACGCGGCATGGTGCACAGCGAAGCGCGGCGGCGGGGCGTGGACGTTCCGGCTGCCAACGGAGGACGAGTGGGAAAAGGCCGCGCGCGGCGTGGACGGGCGGTTCTTTCCGTGGGGCGACGCCGTCGTGCCGGCGTTTTCGGCGACGCAGGAGTCGCTGGCCGCGCGGGCAGGGGTGGAGCCGGTGGGGCTGTTTCCCGCGGACGAGTCCCCGTACGGCGTGCGCGACCTGGCGGGCGTGATCATGAACTGGACGGAGACGAACGCGGGGAACAACCAGTACGTGGTGAAGGGAGGGACGCGCATCTACCGTGCCGCGCAGTGCCGGGCGGCGAGGCAGGGATTCGTGGTGCCGGGGACGCGAGCGCCGTCGCTCGGATTTCGCCTGGCGGCAACGGTCACGACGAAGTAGGGGTGCGTCAACGTCGTGCGCGCAGGGCGGGCGATGGCCGGTGCAGTTTCCTCGCTGCCGAGAATGCCATGAGAATCACCATCGCCAGGAGCATGGGAAGCGCGTTTCCTGCGCTGCCAGAAGAGCCGCAGCCTCTGGACGACCCGCGTTCGTCGCCCTGGGGAGGTGGCGCGGGCAGCGACGCAACAAACCACGGAACGCACGTCGGCTCGTTCTTCAGCCAGTTCAGCAGGAGATTCGCCTGCTTGTTGCGGCCCTGGGGATCGGAGGGATGCGTTCCGTCAGCGGCCATGTCCGACAAATGCCATTCCAGGTTGTCGCTTCGTCCGCCGGCGCCGCCCTCGACCAGGTCGGGGCCGAGGCCGTTGGTCCAGTTGTAGGCTCCCCAACACAGCCATGGAGCCTTGGGCGAGGGTCCATCGAACGCGAGTTCTGGATCGCCGTTGATCTGATCCTCGATCAGCCATTTCACCGAGAAGCCGTTCTCGTACGAATCAGGCTCCGGATTGAGGTTCTTGTTGGCGTATCCCGCATAGACCCTGGACGTGCAGTACGCAGCGACGAGATTGGGGCACCGGGCTTTCGCAAGCTGGAGGGTCTGGCGCATCCAGTCGTTGACTTGAGTCGCGCCGGCCGGAAACGGCGCGATCATCCCGGAGACGGTGGTGTGTTTCATCCACGCCACCTGTACCTGCGCGGCGGTCACGCCCGCGGCGGCCAGCCGGGCGTCAAACGTGCTCCAGATGATCGGATAGTCGGGCTCCAGCGGATTCGCCCACTCATGCACGGCCATGCTTCCCTGGGCGGTATTGACGAACACGATCTTGCCGTTCACCAGGGGGTCCGCCTCGGCCAGGGGAATGAAGTTCTCAAAGACCTGCTCGGTATTGGAAAGTCCGATGGAGAGCATCACGATTTTCCCGTTGACGAGATCGACGTTGCCCACCGCGTCACGAGGAAGGATGCGGTCCGCCATGAGCCGCCCGGCGGCGGAGTGCACGGCAGGGATGACATTCACCCCGCCCGGATAGAGGCCTCCCTGATGGCCCTGGTAGGTTCCCGTGCCCAAATCCGTCAAGGCCGTCAATCCGGGCTTGTAGGGCTCCGGGATGAGCGGTCCCTGCGCGTGGACGGCGAGTGGAAGAAACGCCAGCGCGATGACCATCCCGACGCGGCTTGTAATCACTGCTTGTCCCCTTCCTATTCGTCGAGAATCGCCGCCCACAGAGCCGCTCTTCCTTCGGGCGAACTCATGATTCGATGAGGCGTGTTCGGCGCGACTTCGACGGTCACCTGCGGCGAACCTTCGGCGATCAGCCGTCCGGAGTAATCGCCGGAGACCTTTCCGATGGCCGGGTTGTCATTGGCTCCGATGATGAAGTGGATGCGAGTCGTGGGATGGACGTAGTCGTTGCCGCCCGTGGATTGTGACTCCTCCAGCCAACGGGCGGTGAACGTTGCGTCCAGGGTGGCCGCGGGCCCGTTTCCGTCCTGGTAACCGAACGCCGTGTCGATGAACTGGCGCGTGTCGAGGTCGAACCAGTAGGCTTCCTCTCCCGGTTTCTCAAGGCAGGACTTCGCCAGCGCTCCGTGGGGAGGACCGCTCGAAGGGACGACCACGTCGAGGATGTCGTCCAAGCCATAATGAGACAGGGCGTACGTTATCTGCGTGGCACCGCCGCTGTTTCCGCTGACGCAAAAGCCGGCGCGCCCGACCTGTTTCGGAATGCCAAGCGGCACGTAGTAGGTGTCATGCAGGTACTTGATCACCGTCGCCGGCCGGCACGCCATGTGCGCGGTTCCAGCGTCGACTCCTGGAGACGAGGTCAGCCAGTACTGGGTCCATCTCACCTGGATGATCCAGAACCCCAGCGCCCCCAGATCCTCTGCAAAGCCGGCCGCCTCGGGAACTTGGTCGGTCCACCAGGTGGCTCCTCCACTTCCCGTGAAGAGGACAATGAGTCCGCGCGCCGGGTCGACGCAGGGTCGAATCGCGAGCTCCGCACGCAGGGTCTCCTTCACCCCGGGACAGGTCACATCGACCTCCACGCCCTGGTATCCGGCTGGAACGGGAGGCGTGCCGCCCGGCACGACGTCGATGACTCCCAGTGGCCACGGCGTCGCCGAAGAAGGGACGGGTGTGGAGGGCGATGCAGAGCTTCCCCCGCAGCTTGAAACTCCGGAGAGAGCACAGGCAAGGGCGACGATCGACAGGTGGCGCTGGAGGCGGCGTGCGCAGTTCATGGCGTTCTCCCGGACCCCGCTCAGCCGTCCGTAACCGAGAAACGGGGATTGGATTGAATGATTCCGGGGAATTTCGTTTTCTCGAGTGCCTCTTTTCAGCGTGGCTCGACCGATTTTCTTAAACGCTCGCGCGCCGCGTCCGCACTGTTACTCACTTTTTTTTTCGCCAATTTTCTTCACATCGTTCCGATTTCTGCACGCCCCGCTCCGCTCCACCGTCGATTCGAATGCACCCATTCATGGGTTGAAAGGAGCGAACCATGGTCGACAAACAGGCCGAACGGGTCCTCACCCTGCTCCAGGTCCTCAGGCACCTCGAGCTCGAGTCCTTCGTCGCCGCGGCCGACATCGGCGTCGTGCTCCTCGAAGTCGTCGGGGAGCTGGGCGAACCCGAGCTGCCCGCCTGGATCAAGGAGCTGCGCAAGACAGCCAAGGCGCGCGGGATCACGCCCCTCTCCCTCGACTACGCGCGGCGCTGCATGAACGTCGCTGGGTTCCGGCAGGCGGCCGGAACGCGGTTCGACACGATCGTCGGGCTCGGCATCTCCCACCTGAGGCCGATCGTGACGCTCCCCGTGGCGGACATCGACGACCTCGTCCGCAACGGGATCCCCACGCCGACGGGCCGCGTGGCGATTGAAAACGCGACGGTCACGCAGATCAAGGACGCGGCCAAGGCGGTCCGAGCCCGCATCGGCACGTCCGGGTCGCGCGCGTCGACGCCGGCAAGCGAGTTCGAGAAGGCGATGGCGGTGATCGAAAAGCTCGCTGCTGAAGGAAAGCTGACGGCGGAGCAGAAGGAGCGGATGACCGCGACGGCCGGAGACGAGTCCGGGACTGATGCCAAGGCCGCTCCGGCGCCGGTCATGGTCCCGATCGAGCCCCTTCCCATCGAGATTCCCGGACTCAAGTCCGGGATTGAGCCGATTCCGGCGATCTCCGCCGCGGCCGCGCCGGTTCCAATCCCCGTGACTGTTCCTTCAAGGATCCCGAAATTGCCTGGGACGGCGGCGTAGCGCGCCGATTTCCGCTATCACTCCCGGCGCCGGCTGCCTATGCTGTCCTCGCTTCAACGGGAGGAAACCATGCGCAGACTCGATGCCGTCGCTCTCGTCCTCGCGCTCCTCGTCCTGTGCTCCACCGCCCTCGCCGGCCTGTTGCACACCCAGGACGCGCGGCGCGTCACCACCTGCGCCAACAACCTCGCCCAGCTCTACAAGATGATGCACAACTACACGGCGCAGTACGGCGGCGCTGACAGGGAGATGCCCGTCGCGACCGGCGACGCTTTCTGGCTCTATCTCTCCACCATGACCCCGCCAATGATCGACAAGAGCGTCAAAGACATCTACCAGTGCCCGGTCGAGAACGTCGACGACGAGGGCTGCGACTACCGCGGGCCGGCGAAGAACATCAATCTGTCGGATGTGGGTGACGCCGACCCGGTCGGAGCCGACGTCGACGGCAACCATGGCGAGGGCAAGGGAGGCAATGTCGTGCGCAAGGCCGGCGACGTGCTGACCGTTGCGGCGAAGGACCCAGTCTGGTTGAAGGCGGCTACGGCGACCACGGGCGGCAACAAGGCGGTGCCGCCGAAGCCATCGGTCGAAACGGCGAAGCAGAAGCAGGCGCTCGTCGACATCGGCAAGCTCGCGATCGCCGTGATGCTCTACTACGAATTCAACGGATCGAAGCCAGCGTCGCTCAAGGACCTCATCGAGAAGCCCAAGGACGCCGAGTTCTGGCCCGACGGCGGCTACCTCAATGGCGGCGCCGTCCCCAAGGACCCGTGGGGCCGCGACTACGTCTACAAGCCGGGCGACGCAAGGCAGCCCGTCATCAAGTCCCTTGGAGCCGACGGAAAGCCGGGCGGCGACGGCGAGAACGCGGATCTCGACGTGAATGACGTCTTCAAGGGCCGCGGTGAGTCGGTCGCGCGAGCGAAGGAGGAGGCGTCGCGGCCTCCCCACCTCTGGGCGGCGGCGTGCTTGAGGACGCTCTGCACGGCGGAGGCCGATTTCCGCTCGAACGATCGCGACAACAACCGCATGCAGGACTTCTGGACCGGCGACGTCCGTTCGCTCTGCTGGATGTGTCCGTCGACGGGCGGCAGCGAACCGTGCCGCGCGCCCAGGGAGGTGGACGCCATGAAGCTGATCGAGCCGGCGCTCGCCGACGCAGACGCGGCGCCGCTCGGTCTCGGCTGCTGCGCGGGGAAGGCGCCCAAGACGCCGACGCCGCACCACGGCTACCTCTTCCGCGCGATGGAGAAGGACGAGAAGGGCGCGGCCTACAACAAGTCCTCCGACAGCGAGATGGAGAAGTGGCGCGCGTTTGCCAAGTTCGGCTTCTGCGCCTACCCGGCCGAGTACAAGAAGGGGATGAAGACGCTCATCGTCGGCGAGGACATCACGATCTGGGTGAAGGACACAGGGGGCAAGCCCGTCTCACAGTATCCCGCCGCCCCGCGTGACGAGGGCTGGGAGAAGCTGGACTGAGTCCGTCGCTCCACGGTCCACGGTCCACGGTTCACGGTTCACGGTTCACGGTCCTAGCGGTCCACGGTCCACGGTCTTACGGTCTTTCGGTCTTACGGTCTTACGGTCCTCGTTTTCGGCCCTCTTCTCTCTTCCTTCTTCCCACGTGCCTCGCTACACTTCCACCCGCTTTCACCAAGGAGGAACGGATGGCAGCGAAGAAAGGCGCCAAGAAGGCGCCGAAGACGCCCGCCCCCAAGAAGGCGCCGAAGACGGCCCCGAAGAAAGCCCCGAAAAAGGACGAACCGGGCCGCGGCGAAGAAGAATAGCCGCTCACTCCGCGCCATCGATCCCGCGTAACATAGTGAGGGATGATCGTCCGTCTCGGCGCCCTCGCCGCACTGCTGTTCACGGGAGCCCTCGCGGCCCCGCAGGACTCCGACATCTCCGATCGCGTCCACAAGCTCGTCGAGCGCATCCGCTCCGATGACGTCCAGACCGCCGACGAGGCGTGCACCGATCTCGTGCTCCTGGGCGCGCCGGCGCTTCCCGCGCTCAACGACGAGTTCAAGAAGGCCGACGGCGACACGAAGCTCCGGATCGAAGCGACCATGCAGTCGATCCAGCGCAACCTCCGCCGCGAGCGCGCCATGGGAACGCCGGTGCTCGTCACGATCAAGGCCGACGGAAAGCCGCTCACCGAACTGCTCGACGAGGTAACGAAGGCGACGAAGCAGCCCATCAAGCTTCGGGACGTGCTGGCCGACCCGGTGACCGTGGCGCTCGACCGGGTCCCGTTCTGGGATGCCATCGACGCCATCTGCAAGGCGCACGGCGGCGTGATGTGGAGCGTCGCCGGACAGGAGATCGAAATCGCGAAGGGCGCCTACCGCGACCGCCCGCGGGTGGTGCGCGGCAACCTGCTGCTCTGCTTCACGAAGCTGACCCTTTCGAGCCACACGCAGATCGAGGGCGGCGGCACGAGCACCAGCCTCAACCTGACGGGCGCCGTCGCGTGGACCGCGGGGAACGGCCCCGCGACGATCACGCTGAACGTCGAGAAGTTCGAGGACGACAAGGGAACGTCGCTCCTGCGCCGGGACCGCGGCTTCTACCCGATCGATCCGGGGCGCGGCGATCCGAAGGCGATCTGCCGGCCGGTCGGCCACTGGGGCGACATCCTGCCCGACGACGCGGCGACAAAGATCGCCTCCCTGAAGGGGACCCTCACCGTGAAGTACGTCCTGGAAACCAAGAAGCTGCTGAGCGTCGTCAACCCGGGCGGCGCCACCACGGTGGTCGACGTCGAGCCCTACACCATCTCGATCGAGAGCTTCAACGTGACCGGCCGCAGCCTGTCGGCAAGCGTCCGGATCTCACAGCCAGGGAGGCGGTTCAACTCGACCATCGTCGCGACCGACTTCTGCGTCGTCGACAAGGAGGGCAAGAGCTACCCGCTCAACGGCTACATCTCGTCCCGCACGATGGGCGGCAACACCGTGTCGTCGACGTACCAGCTCAACCTCGTCCTCCCCGAGAAGGTCGAGGTCACGACGCTCGAGCTGACGAGCGCGGTGGACACGGAAGAGATCCCGATTCCGTTCTCGTTTGCGGACTGGGGCATCAAGTGACCCGGGCCGCGTTGATCTGCGTCCTGCTGCTCACCCAGGAGCAGAGCGAGGTGGACAAGCAGGCCGCCCGCATCACGGACAAGGATCCGGCCGCGTCGTTCGACGCCATCTCGCGGCTGATCGACCTCGCGGCGACGTCGAAGCCCGCCGTCGAGGCGGCGGCGGCGAAGGTGAGCGACTCGTTCTACCGGACCGTGCTGGAGGAGGAGCTGAAGGCGCGCGAGAGGCTCGGCGCGAAATTCGGCACGGTGACGCGGATCTCCATCGACGTGAAGGACAAGACGCTCGCGTCGGTCCTCCAGGAACTGACGGAGAAGTCGAAGGAGAAGCTCGACGCCTACTGGGTGATGCAGTCCCGCGGCTCCCAGGGGGTGACCGTCAAGATCAACGACGCTCCGGTGCTCGAGGCGGTCCGGGCGATTTGCGCGGAAGCGCACCTGCGGGCGACGCTCCAGTACGGGTTGATCCAGATCTACGAGGGCGGCGGGGTCGGCAACGGCCCGGCCTGCCAATACCGGAACTTCCTGATTTCGGCGTGGTCGCTCCAGAAGACGCGCGAGATCGAGCTCGGCGGCCCGGCGAACAAGATCCTCTACATGCAGCTCCAGGCGCTCTGGGACCGCGCCATCATGGTCGCGCGCGCCGAGAAGAGCGAGATCATCGAGTGCGTCGACAACAAGGGACGGGCGATCCCGGTGGCGCCGGAGGAGGCGAAGCCTCCGTCGACGGCCGACCCGGCCGTGATCTCGAACGGTCTGTCGTGGGGCTGGGCGCCGTCGGTGCGGCTCCAGTGGCCCGCCGAGGACGCGGAGAAGATCGCCCGGCTGCGCGGCGCGTTCACGATCCTCGTGCCCGACGCGACGGCCTCCGTCGTGCTGAAGGAGAAGGGCGCGAAGGCGACGGACGACGCCTTCGAAGCGACGCTCGAGGGCATGCGGTCGGAGCGGAACCGCGCCGAGGCGGTGGTCCGCATCAAGCCGGCATCGCTCGACGAGTTCCGGAAGATGACCGTCGGATTCCGCGTCAAGGTCAAGGACGGGGATGAGCGCTGGTGCTATGCGACCGGCCGGGTGACCGACGGGGTCGTGGAGTACACCGTGAGTCCGCGTCTCACCGGCGAGGAGAGCAGCGGGCGCAAGGTGATCGAGATCGAGAGCGTCGAGGTGATGGTCATCAAGACCACGCTTCCACGCCGGATCTTCTACGAATTTCGAGATGTGCCGCTGAAGTGACCGTCGTCTGATGCTGGGGGTGATTTCATGATCCGACTCGCGATCGTGGCCGTGCTGCTGGCGTCGGTCCCGCAGGACGACCCCATGACCCAGAAGGTCCGGGCGCTCGTCGAACAGCTGAAGTCGGACGACGTGCAGACGGCGGACGACGCGGTTGCCGACCTGGTGAAGCTCGGTGAGGCCGGGCTCGCCGCGATCCGCGCGGAGGCGAAGAAGGCGACCGGCGACACGAAGCTGAAGCTCGAAGCGGCGGCGGCCGAGATCGACAAGGTGGCGCGCCGCAGCAAGGCGATGGGCAAGGCGCTCCTGGTGAGCGTCAAGGCGGACGCGAAGCCGGTGGCCGACGTGCTCCAAGACCTCAAGACCGTCTCCGGCCAGCCGATCACGTGCAAGAATCTTCCGGCGACGAAGGTGAGCGTGGCCCTGGCCGACGCGCCGTTCTGGACGGCGCTCGACGAGATCTGCAAGGCGGGCAACGTCATGTGGCGCGTGAAGGGTGAGGAGATCGTCGTCGATGCGAAGCCCTACCGCGCCGTGCCCAAGATATGCAAGGGCAACCTGGTCTTCTACCTCGACAACCTGAGTGCGACGACCTATCTCCAGAACGGCGGCGGCTCCAATGTCATGCTCGACGGGGCGCTCGCCTGGGTGAAGGGCGCGCGCCCGCTGAGCTCGACGATGTCGCTGGAGCAGCTGGAGGACGACAAGGGGACCAAGCTCATCTCCGCCGACCAGGGCGGCGTGATCTTCATGATGGACGAGGACTACGAGGACGGGGCGGCCCCGAGCGCGAACCGGCTGAGCGATCCGCTGCGCTACAACGACCGGGTGGCACCCCATGACGACGCGGAGAAGCTGACGATCTGCAAGGGCACGGTGACGGTCAAGTACGCGCTCGACTACAAGAAGGTGCTGACGCTCCAGAAGCCGGCCGATGCGAAGGGGCAGACGCACCAGGCGGGCGACTTCACCGTCGCGATCCAGGAGTACTCGATGGAGGGGCGCGTGGTCCGCATGCTGGTGGCGGTGACGATGAGGGGCGAGATGGACGAACTGCCGATCCACGCCCGCGACTTCGCGATCACCGACAAGGAGGGCAAGTCCTACCCGGCGAGCGGGCACTCGGAGGACTGGGAGTCGTCGACCGGCCAGGGCGGCACCACGACGACCGTCACGTACGCGCTCACGGTGCGGCTGCCCGAGAAGGTCGAGGTGGCGTCGTTCGACTTCATCCAGCCGACCGAGGTCGAGGAGATCGTCATCCCGTTCGAGTTCAAGGATCTGCCAATCAAGTAGCTAGTAGCTAGTAGTAGAGGAACGCGCGCTCGGCGCGCTCCATAGGAAGTAGAAAGTAGGAAGTAGACGAAGAAGAGCCAGGAAAGAAACGAACATGAAGAGAATCGCAATCCTCGCGGCGCTGATGGCCGGGCCGGTCCAGGACGCCAGCGAGGTCCAGAAGCAGGCGGCGCGCGTCAGCGAGAGCGACCCCACAACGTCGTTCGACGCGATCTCCCGGCTCGTCGACCTGGCGGCGACGTCGAAGGCGGAGGTAGAGGCGGCCGCGGCGAAGCTGCCGGCGTTCTACAAGGAGGCGCTGCTCGAGGAGCTGAAGGCGCGCGAGAAGCTCGGCGCGAAGTTCGGCAAGGAGATCCGCGTAAGCCTCGATCTCAAGGAGAAGTCGGTCTCCGAGGCGATCACCGAGCTGACGGAGGCGTCGAAGGAGAAGGTCGACACGACGTGGGCGTTCCGCGACCAGGCCCAGCCGACCACGCAGGTTACGTTGAAGCTCGAGGACGTGACGTTCCTGCGCGCGCTCGACGCCATCTGCAAGGAGCCGAAACTCTGGATCTACGGGGCCGAGGAGGGCGTGGCCGTCTACCAGAACGGCGGAATGATCCACGGAACGAGCATCTACCGGCACTTCCTGCTGCAGGTGAGCTCCGCCGAGAAGCAGCGGCGGACGGAGTTCGGCGGCAAGACCAAGCACACGCTCACCCTGCGGGTCTCCGGCGTGTGGGACAGCAAGGCGGGGACGATCCACGGCCGCGACTTGCGGCTGGTCGAGGCGGTCGACGACAAGGGACGGACGCTCCAGGCGATGCCCCGCGAGGAGGGCGAGCGCGATCTGTACGAGGTGGATGAGAGCGTCGACAACGGCGTGAACGTCGGCTTCGACGGCGAGCTGCGGTTCAAGCTTCCGGAGAAGGACGCGGAGAAGATCGCACGCGTGCGCGGCTCGGTCGCGTTTCTCGTCCCCGTGAAGACGGCAACGCTCACGCTGGCGTGCAAGGAGGGGAAACCGGAGCCGGTCAGCGACGATTTCGTCGAATTCTCCATCGTGGAGCTGCCCGGCCAGGTCGAGCAGAGGGGCGGCTTCCAGCGGTTCAACTCCGAGGAAGTGAAAGTCCGGGTCAAGCCGAAGGGCGACCTCGAGGCGCTGAAGAAGACGCCGCTGGCGTTCACGATGAAGGTGAAGGACCAGGAGGCGTACCGGGCGAGCGTTTACGGCCGCGTCGTGGACGGGGCGCTCGAGTACACGCTCTACCCGATGATGCGGGGCCAGCAGTTCGGCGGCGGCGATGCCATGAACTACGAGTCGATCACGATCCACGCCCACCGCGAGTGCGTGGAACGGCGGGTGTCGTTCGAGTTCCGGGACCTGCCGTTGAAAGAGAAGGAAAAGTAGAACGGCGGCCGTCGCTACTTTTTCAGCTCCGCCACTTTCTTCGCGTGCTCGTCGATGAGCGTCGCGGCGGCGGCGTTCGAGCCGAAGCGCTCGCGGAGCGCGGCCAGCGCCTCCTCGCACAGCGCCACGTCCCGCTGATCCTCGGCGAACTCGATCAGGTAGATCCAGAAGCGCTGCGACGCGTCGGACTCCTGCGGGATCCGGCCGCCCCGCTTCATGTCGAGGCACTTCCGCCCGGCATCGAGCCGGCTCTGCGGTGCGCGTGTCACGGTTTTCGCGATCGCGAAGAGCTCGATGTCCGCCAGAACGGCATCGGCCTTCGCCCGCTGCTCCTTGGTCAGCTCCCCCAGGCCGGCGATCCTTTTCTTCGCGTCGTCGAGGGTCACGGTCGCTTCGTCCACCTCGACCATGGCGATCGTGTAGTCCGCGCGCGCGCCCATGTCGCCTCCATCGGCCTTCTTCTTGAGATCGAGCCGCGCCGCCGCGGTCTTGAGGGCGGCGCCGAGCGCCTCCGGGTCGCGCGCCGAGGGGCATCGCACGAGCACGCCGCCGGCCGGATCGAGGAAGGCGATGAACGGGAAGCCCTGGCCGCCCTTCTGCGACAGGAGGTCGGCGAGCGGTTCGCCATCGACGCGCGAGGAGACGTGGCAGAAGAGAACCGCGCCCTTCGCCAGGGCGGCGAACTCGTCGCCGAGGAAGAGGCCGCGTTCGAGCTTGTCGCAGGCCGGCGCCTCGGCATCGCTGCGGGTGAAGTAGGCGAGGATGGGCCGTCCCGAGGAGGCCGACTCCGTCCGCGCCTTCTCGAAGTCGGTGAGCCACGGGGTCTTGGCCAGGAATTCCGAGCGGAGCTTCTGCTGGAGGCGGTTGTTGAGCGTCCGCTGGTCGGGCGTCTGGCAGACGATGAGGAGGAGCGCGGCGAGCATCAGAAGTAACTACGAATGAGAAGCGGCCTTGCGGGGAAGATCCCGCAAGGCCGCCCTGAACTCACTTTTTTTCGTTCGCTGCCTTGAGCTCGGCGAGCTTCTTGTCGCGCGCCGCGAAGAACGTCTTGGTGTTGGGATCGGCCCGGAACTTTTCGAGCGCCTTGAGCGCCTCCTCGTAGCCGGCGGCGTCTTTCTGCGACTCGAAGTAGTCCATCATGATGATGTGGAAGGGCTGGACCGTGCTGTCCGCCTTCGGAATGCGCCCGGCCTTCTTCATCTCGAGGAAGGCCTTGCCGGCGTCGAGTCTCGTCTGCTGGTTGTTCCGGTTGATCGACTTGAGGATCGAGTAGACCTCGACGTCGATGAGGATGACGTCCGCCCGCGCTTTCTGCTCCTTCGTGAGTTCGCCGAGGTCGGCGATCTTCTTCTTCGCGTCGTCGAGGGTGACCGTGTCGACGGCGAGGTCCATGCTGACGAGCGTGAACTCGACCTTGACCGTCGTGTCGCCGGCATCCATCTTCTTTTTCAGGTCGAGGAAGGTCCGGACCTTGTTGCCGGTGGTCTCGAAATCGGCGACCGCGCGGCCGCCCTGCTTCGTCACCACGTTCCCTTCGGAGTCGAGGAAGACGAGGTGCGGGAAGCCCGTGCCGCCCTTCTTGCCGAGAAGGTCGTCGTTCTTCTGGCCGTCGATCTTCGTGGTGATGTGGTTCAGGAGGACGTAGTTCTTGGCCCACCCGGGGAACTTCTCATCGGAGAGCGCAGCCGCTTCCAGCATGTTGCAGGGGCCTCAGTTGGCGTAGCTGCGGGAGAAGTAGCCGAAAATCGGCTTGCCGGTCTTCTTGGACTCCTCGAGCGCCTTGTCGTAGTCGGTGTTCCAGGAGGCCTTCGTGAGGAAGGCGGCGTCGAGCTTCTTCTTGTAGTTGGCCTTCAGCGTCTCCTGGTCCGGCATCTGCGCCAGCAGAGGCGCGGCGGACGAGAGCAGAATCGCGGCCGTCATCAGGGATTTCATGGGGTTCCTTTCAAGAGTCACGGAATAATATCCGCCTTCGCCGTCCCAAAGGCAGCGAAGCGAATGATCGCACCGAAGCCGAGACCTGTCGACGGTTGTTGCAAGGCTTCGGCGTGATCATGCCTTCTCTTGCCTTCCATGGTGTACACGCTCCGCGCGGGCCGATGTCGCACATCTGCGGTGGGAAATGAGTCACGAAGTCGACGGCGCGTCGTTCTGGGATGGCCTCTACGGCTCCGGCGGCGACGGCTGGGAGCTGGGAGCCCCGGCCCCGCCGCTCGCGCGACTCCTTCGAGAGGCGCCGCCCACGGGAAGCCGTGTGGCCGTCCCCGGGTGCGGACGCGCGCATGATGTCGCCCTCTTCACGACGCACGGCTTCGAGGCGACCGGATTCGATTTCTCCGACCGCGCGGTCGCGGCGGCGGTGAAGCTCGGGCGACGGGTCTTGAAGCGCGACATCTTCGCGCTTGGCGCGGAGTTCCCCGCGGCGTTCGACGTCGCCTGGGAGTACACCTGCTTCTGCGCGATCGATCCCGCCCGCCGCGCGGACTACGTGGAGGTGCTCTCGCGGATCGTGAAGCCGGGCGGGGAGCTGATCGCGCTGCTCTATCCACTCGGGAAGGAGGGCTTGCCCTGCGTAGCGCCACCCCCAGGCGCGAAGCAGGGTCCGCCGTTCCCGGTGAAGCGAGACGAGGTCGAACGGCTCCTGGCGACGCACTTCCGCATCGAGAGCGCCGAGATCCCGGTCGATTCAATCGAGCGCCGCCAGGGCCACGAATTGCTTGTGCGGGCGCGGCGCACGGGGTAAACCGACGCCATGGACACGAAGCTGCTCAAGGCGATCGCGTTTGCCGCCCGCAAACACCAGGGCCAGATGCGCAAGGACAACCGGACGCCGTACTTCTCCCATCCGGCGCGGGTGATGACGCTCGTCGCGCTGGAATTCGGCGTGAAGGATATCGACACGCTCTGCGCCGCCGTGCTGCACGACACGATCGAGGACACGGCGACCGACCGGGACGACATCGAGGTGCTCTGCGGCCGCCGCGTCGCGAAGTACGTCGTCTACCTCACGAAGGACAAGCGGCTTCCCGAGGAGCGGCGCGAGCACCGCTACTTCCGGCGGCTGGGCAAGGCGCCGCTCGAAGTGAAGCTCTGCAAACTCGGCGACACGCTCGACAACCTGCTCTCGACCGTGGAGCTGCCGCCCGAGGCGCGGAAGAAGACCGTGTCGAAGGCGAAGGAGCTGGTGAAGCTCTTTTCGCCGGGCTTCCCGAAGGAGTATGCGCACGCGCTCGATCGGGTGAGGGAGGAGATCAAGTCGGTCGAGGCCGGCCTGCCGAAGGGCGACTCCGAGCGTCCAGCATAGCCTTCCGGCTATCTTCTATCCGGTGCGCGTCGCGCGCACCAGCGCGCTATCGGGCCTTCTTCGTCCTACTGCCCCTTCTTCTTCTTCCGGGGCTGTCCGTCCTTCCCGCCCTTCGCGTCGGGGGCGGGGGGGTCGGTGACGCGGACATTCACGATGATCGAGTCGGCGGGCGGCTTCTCGGTCGATCCGACCGTCGCCCGCTCCTGGGTCTTCTTGTTCCAGTAGGTGATCTTCGCGCCGGCCAGGGCATTGGCCTTCGCGGCCTTCCACTCGTTCTCCCATTCATTGACCTTGCCCGACTCCGCGATGCCGGTGATCGCGTTGAGCGCGGCGCGGGCGGTCTTCAGGAGCTCGCCCTCGTTCCCCCAGGGATTCCGGCGGGGGCCTTCAAGCTTGTGGAGCAGGTTGGTGATCGCGTCGATCGAGGTGAGGCTGCCGATGGCGCCGAGCGCGTTCATGACGTCGGGCAGGGCGGCGCGGATCTCGTCGTCGCCGACGCGCTTGACGTACTCGTTGAGCTTCGGGGCGGCGGTCTCGAAGGCGAGCGTCCCGAGCCCCTTGGCGATCGCGGCGAGCGTCATCGGCCGCTTCTCGTTCGCGGCGAGGGCCGCCATCAGCATGTCGACGGAGGCGGGATGGTCGGTTTCGCTGAGCGCGAGGGCCACGGCGACGCGGACCTTGTCGGACGGATCGGCCAGGAGTTCGCCGGCGGTCTTGATGACCCGTTCGTGGCGGACCTTGAGCGCCTCCTTGGCGGCGGCGATCTTGTTGTCGTCGGAGACGTTGGAGCCTCCCGCCGCATCCTTGAAGGCCTTGACGGCGGCTTCGGCGTCCTTGTCGGTCGGGGCGGTGTTGACGGCGGCGTCCTGGAGGAGGAAGCCGAGCAGCAGTGTGGTGATCATGCAAGAATGAACCCCGGCGCAGAAAAAATGTTGCGGCTGGCGGCCAAAATTCTCCGCTATGATGCCCGAATGCTTTTATCACGGGACGAGATGCACTTCGACGTCGGCGCCACGCGCTTCGACCTCGAGAAGGACAAGGAGATCCTGGCCTGGATCATGTCCCAGGCGCTCTTCGGCGAGGCGACGGGCTGCTACTGCGGCGCCACGCTCTACACCGCGCCCGACATCGATGCAGCGACGTTCCTGTCGCGGCAGGCCGTCGAGGAGTTCGCGCACTTCCGGAGCTTCCTCAAGATCTTCAAGATCCTCGGGACGCAGCCGCAGCCGCCCAACCGCGTCATCAAGTTCCTGACCGGCCACGAGCGGCTCTGGGATCATCACGTCGCGCTGGAGATGGCGGTTGGCGAAGGGCTCGTGCTGGAGGCGTTCTACGCGATGATCGACACGATCGACCATCCCGAGATCAAGGCGCTCCTGAAAGCGACGGCGCACCAGGAGGAGGGCCACACCAGCTTCGGCGAACAGCGGACGATCCAGGTGCTTCGCGAGACCCCGGGCCGCCGGCGCCAGCTCCTGGGGCGGTGCCTGCTCTCGATCCAGGCGCTCAAGTGGCTCGCGCCGCGCGTGGAGAAGATGGTGCCGAAGGACCATCCCGTGATGAAGCTGCTGCCGTCGTTCCTGCCGCACGTCATCAAGAACACGGAGTTACGGCTGAGGCGCATGGGCGTGCTGACCGAGCCGCTGGAGAACATCGGCTTCGTCCGCCGCTGGGCGCTCATCGCGAACGGGATGTTCTGGGCCTTCGCGCGCGGCCTGTTCGCGCGGTCCAAGCCGAGCATTCCCGAAACCTACCTGAAGGATCCCATGACGGCCCGCCTCCTGGCGGGCGACGTGCCGGAACCGGTTGAGGCGTAGAAGCCATGCCATGAGTTCACCAGAGCCATCGAGCAACCCCTCACCCTCCAAGCCGGGGGCGAGCCGGCCTTCGTTCGCCTCCAGTCCGTCCGTGCAGTCGCGCCCGCCGGAGGATCTCTCGACCGACCGGCTGCTCAAGGACCTGCCGCGCGACGAGGCGGGCCGCCCCCTGCTCGGCCGCATCCCGATCATCGCGCGCCTGGGAAAGGGCGGCATGGGCGCGGTCTACTACGGCATCCACCCGCGCCTCAATGTTGAAGTCGCCGTCAAGGTCCTGCCACACCATCTTGCCGACAGCGACCCCAAGCTCATCGAACGGTTCGTCTCCGAGGCGCGCATGGCCGTCGCGCTGGAGAACGAGCACGTCGTGCGCGTCTACGACGTCGACTGCGAAGGCGACACCTACTTCCTCGTCATGCAGTTCGTCGACGGCGACAGCGCGGGCGGCTACTTGAAGAAGAAAAAGGCCGAGGGCCGCGAAGGGCTGTCGGAGAAGGACGCGATCGAGATCATGACGGCGGCGGCGAGGGGGCTCTCGGCCGCCCACGCTCGCGGCATCACGCACCGCGACATCAAGCCCGACAACATCCTCATCCCCAAGGGCGTGCTCTCGAAGTCGAAGCTCGCCGACCTCGGCCTCGCGAAGCCCGAGGGCAGCGGCCAGAGCATGGGCACCCAGTCCCACGTCGCGATGGGAACCCCGGGCTACATGGCGCCCGAACAGGTCGAGGACGCGAAGACCGCCGGACCCCCGGCGGACGTCTTTTCGATGGGCGCGACGCTTTACGCGCTCCTGAGCGGGGCAGCGCCGTTCGCGGGAACGAGCCTCGGCGTCATCCTGCGCGACACGGCGACGAAGGAGCCGAAGGATCTGCCGGCGGGCATCGGCGCCGCCACGCGCGACCTCATCAAGCGCTGCATGGCGAAAGACCCGGCGAAGCGCTTCGCGAACGGCGCGGAGCTGCTCGCCGCGTTCGAAGCGCGCGGCACGCCGGCGGAGTCGCAGCACGTCATCACCAAGAAGCGCGAACCCGGCAAGGCGGGGAAAAAGGAGGAGGCGACGGTAGCGACGCTCCTCTCCGCGCCGCCCGAGCCGAAGAAGTCGGGGATGGGCCTGGTGATCGGAATCGTCGTCGTCGTCCTCGTGCTGGGCGTCGGCGGCGTCGCCGCCTTCATGATGACGCGCAAGACCGAGCCGGCGACGGCCGACAAGGACAAGGAGAAGACGCCGGAGAAGACTCCGGAGAAGACGCCCGAGAAGGATCCCAAGGCCGAGGAGAGCGCGAAGAAGGAAGCGGAGGCCAGGGAAAAGGAATCGAAGATCGTTGCGGCGCTCAAGGAATCGGCGTCGCTCGAAGGAGCCGGGAAGCTCGACGAGGCGCTCGCGCGGCTCGCCTCGGTCGACGGCGACGATCCGCGCATCAAGGAAGCGAAGACGCGCCTCGACGAGAAGGCGAAGAGCGCGAAAGGCGCGGAGCAGAAGCGGCAGAAGTATGAACAGTACCTGACCACGGCGGACGCGGCGCGCATGACCGCGGAGAAGCCGGAGTCGTGGCAGAAGGTGATCGACGCCATCACGAAGGCCGAGACGTTTGCGCAGACCGACGAGGAGAAAAAAGATGCCGCCGAGATGAAGGCGGACGCCGAGCAGCACCGCGACTGGGCGGCGGCGAAGGAGGCGGAGGCGGCCGGCAGGCTCGATGACGCGATCGCGCTCGTCGAGAAGGCCGTGTCGAAGGGAAAGCCCGCGCAGGCGCTGACGCAGTACCAGGCGGCGCTCGCGGCGAAGAAGAAGTCGGGCGATGCGGCGGCGGCGCAGCGGCGGGAGTACGAGTCGTGCGTCGCGCAGGCCAAGGCGGAGCAGGATCCCGTCATCGCGATGGGACTGTGGGCGCGCGCGCAGACTCTGACCGCCGACGCGAAAGAGAAGGACGAGGCGAAGCGGCATATCGAGGACCTGCGCAGCGCGGTTGCGAAGGGAGAGGTTGAGAAGCGGTATGCCGCGCTGATGAAGGAGGCGGAGGAGGCGCTGAAGGCCGAGAAGTTCGACGATGCGGCGGCGAAGTTCAGCGACGCGCTGCGGATGAAAGAGGCCGATGCGGCCGCGAAGGACGGCCTGGCACGCGTCGAGTCGACGCGGAAGAAGAGGGCGTACGACGCCGCGATGGCGGAGGCGAAGGCCGCGGAGTCGCAGAAGGACTGGGAGAAGGCAAAGACCGCGTACGAGAAGGCGCTCGCGGTGCAGCCCGGCGACGCGGCGGCGACGACCGGAATCAAGGAGGCGGAGAAGAACGCGAAGCCGGAGAAGATCGAGCTGGCGCTCGGCGGCGAGCAGACCATGACGTTCGTCCGGATCAAGCCCGGCGATTTCCTGATGGGCGATGCCGAGATCACCGACGCGAAGCCGCACCCGGTGACGCTGACGAAGGACTATTGGATCCAGACGACGGAGGTGACCCAGGCGCACTGGCTGGCGGTGATGGGGAAGGAGCCGCCCTGCAACTGGAAGCACTCGAACTGGCCGGTCGAGAGCGTGACGTGGGACGAGTGCCAGGAGTTCCTGAAGGCGCTGAACGCGAAGATGAAGGAGGCGCTGCGGGGACGGAAGGCGACGCTGCCGACCGAGGCGGAGTGGGAGTGCGCGGCGCGCGGGGGCACGACGGGGCGGTGGTACTTCGGGAGTGAGAAGCGCCTGCCGGAACACGGCCGTGTTGGCGAGAAGGGGCCGCACAACGTCGGCGAGCTGAAGGCGAACCCGAACGGCATGTCGGACGTCTACGGCAATGTCTGGGAGTGGTGCGAGGACTGGTACGGGCCGTACGGTGCCAAGGAGACCGACCCGACGGGGCCGGCGAAGGGCGACAAGCGCGTGATCCGCGGCGGCGGCTACAACGACACGGCGCGGGTGGCCTCGAGCGGCGCGCGGCAGCAGTACGAGCAGGGGAAGAAGAACAAGGACGTCGGCTTTCGGGCGGTGATCCGGTAGGCCATGCGGCGCAACAGAAACGACCCGTTCGACTTGGTGGCGCCGTTCTTGGTCGTGGGTCGGATCTTCTGGCGTCAGATCCCCACGTCGCTGGGGCGCCACTTTGTGTTCTGCCCGCTCTGCCGCGCCTTGGAGGCTTGCGAGGCCTCGGTCACGGACGCCCAGGACGCGGAGGGCGTGCAGGTCGTCCACTGTCAGCGGTGTGGGCTGATCCGGGGCGTCAATCAGGAGTCGGTTCACAGGCTCAAGGCCGACGCTGAGCGGAATTCTGAGGCCGAGATGGGCAGGGAAGCCTTGGAGGCGAAGGGAGAGCTCAGGAGCATTGGGCGGGTCGAAATCATGAGCGACATGCTCAAGGCGCTCAAGAACATGGAGTCTCACCTTCCGGACCCCCTGCGGTGGGCCACGGTCCTCTGTTTCCTGGGCGTCGTCGCGGCGTTGGTGATCGCGGCCTGGATCTACGTCCAGGGCCAGGAGCCCGGATCGATCGCAATTTCGGCCTTCATTGCCGGCGCCGCGTGCCTGGCCGGGGCGATCGTCAACCTTCTGACCTCCGGCGCGCGCAAGTGGCCGCGGCTCTATCGGATGGCCGCGCGGGCGATCGCCGGCGTCAAGCCGAGCCGCGAGGAGCTTCAACGCGCCGTGATCATGTCGGGCGTGCGGGTTCGCGCAGGCCGAATTCTGAGGATGATGGGCGTGCCTGCTTGAAGCGCGGTCGATGATGCGGCGCTCGTCGATCCGGAGGCGGCGCGTCTATTTCGGCTTCCCGAGGTCCTTCAGCTCGGCCGAGGCGGCGGAATACTCGGCGCTGCCCTTTTCCGCGAACTCCAGGCACTTCCGGAAGAGCTCGGCCGCGCCCTTGGAATCGTTGGAGACCAGCCGCTTCGAGGCGGCGAAGAAACAGGCGATCGCTTTCTGCTCTCGAACCCGTCGCAAGCCCTCCGCGCGCAGCCGCTCAGATCGGCTCCGTCAGCCGGAACGGCACAAGAACGCGCCATCCCTCCACGTTGTACACCACCTGGCCAGCGAAGATGGCGACGGGCTTCAGGATCGTTCCGGCCAGGAGAACGGCGTCGCTGCCGCTGCACGCGGCCGCCCGCGGCGGCGGCACGGGGAAGTTGTCGCGATCGAACTCGGACGTGTCCGTCCGCACGGCGCAATCGACGGTGAGACGGCGGGCCTGCAGCGCCTCGACCGCTTCGCGCACGAACTCCGGCGCTCCCAGGAGCATGGCCGTGGTCGGATCGAACATCAGCGCGTCGAGCTCGACCGAAAGCGTCCCGTTCTTGCGAGCGCTGTCGATGCGCTTGCGCACCTCGCGTGCCGCGCTGCGGTCCGCGACGGTCGAGGTCGCGTAGCCTCCCATGCACTCGACGAGCGTCACCGCGGCGTGACAGCCGGGGCAGGAGACGATGTAAGACCAGAAGGTGGATTCGGCGTCGATGCCGGCGGCGACCCGCTCCTCCCTGGACGCGGCGGCGAGCAGCCGTCCCGGATCGAGCCGCCCTTTGCATTCCTGGCAGGGCGGAAAGCGCTCCTCTGCCTGCTTCAATGCCCCAACTCCTTCAACTTCAGCTTCACGCCATCCTCCCGCATCCCCCTACGGCTCCTTCAGTTTCCTCATCGCCGCCTCCACCGTACCGCGTTGCGGCCAGCCGACCGGCGCGAGCTGCAGGCACCGCTCGTAGTCTGCGATCGCACCCTTCCGATCGCCCATATTGCTCCTGGAGAAGGCCCGGTTGTTCCAGACCCATGGGTCGGTCGACCCGAGTCTCACGCACTCGTCGTAATCAGCGACCGCTGCCGCATGATCGCCCGACCGCGCCTTCACCAGGCCCCGGATGTTCCAGTGGGTGGACTTCTTTGGATCCATGCGAATGGTCACATCGCAGTCCGCGATCGCACGAGCGAACTCGCCCTTCGCCGACCACGCCAGGGCGCGGTTCGAATTCGCGTGGTAATAACCAGGGTCGAGACTGAGCGCCATCGTGAAATCCGCAATCGCCTCGTCGTGCTTGAGCTCGCTCAGCGAGACGAGGCCGCGCGTGTTGTAGGCCTGCTGCAACTTCGGATTCAGGCGGATCGCTTCATTGGAGTCCGAGCGCGCACCCGCAAGATCGCCCTTGGCGCGTCGCGCGAGCCCGCGGCACATCCAGGCATGCGCCAGCCCGGGTTCCAATTGGATCGCCTCGCTGCAGTCCCAAATGGCCCCTTCAAAGTCGCTGCGGTGATTGTAGAACTCCTCTGCCCGGTAGACATACGCCCATGTGTAGCGCGGGTTGAGTCGCAGCTCCTCGGAGTAGTCCGCAATGGCGCCTTCGTGGTCGCCGATCGACCCTTTGGCATATCCGCGGAACACATGCGCTTCAGGGGACTTCGGATCCAGGCGGATCAGCTCATCGTACTCCTGGATCGCGCGCTGCCATTCCCTCAGCTCAAGCAGCGACTTCGCCTTCATTCCGCGCAGCTGGACGTCCGCGGGGGCCCGGGCGATCGAAGCATCGAGGTCGGGCATGGCTCCCTTGCGGTCTCCGAGGAGATACCGGGACGCCCCCCGCCAACGCACGGCCCAAACGGACTGCGGGTCTTTCTTCGCGTACTCCTCGCACGCCGCGAGCGCGCGATCGTACTGCCCTGCCTGGAAGTGGGAGAGCATCGACTTCAGCGCCTCCGCCTCCGCCGCGTGCGGGCCCGTGGGATGCGCCGCGAGGTATTTCTCCAGCCGCTCCAATCGGGCGGCGATCTCCCCAAGTCCTTCAAGAACGCGCGCCCACTCCTTCGGCTCTTCCTGGCGGCGATCCGCCGCAGGCGGCGCGGGAGTCACCGGCGCAGGCTCCCGTTCGCGGCTCCACCACCACGCCACGGCCACGGCAGCGACGAGCACGATGCCCGCACCCACCGCGAGGATCGGCGCCATCCGCTTCGGAGGCGGACGGGCAGGCGCCCGCGCCGCCTGCGCCTTCGGCCGCGGCCGCGTCGGCTGCGTCTGCGGGGCGAGTTTCGTCACGGCGTTGGAGTCCGTCTCTTCCCTCGCCGCCTCCAGGTCCGCCAGGAGCTCCGCCGCACTCGGATGGCGTGCGCTCGCCTTCTTCGACATCGCGCGCGCGACGATCGCCTTCGTGGCTGCGCTCACGCCTGGCGGCAGCGGCGCCGGGTCTTTCGTCGACGTCTCCCGGAGGATCGACAGCAGGCTCGTCCCGGTGAACGGCGACTTCCCCGACAGCAGCGCATAGAGCGTCGCCCCCATCGAGAAGACGTCCGCGGGCGGCCCTGCCGTCCGTGCGTCCTCCGCCTGCTCCGGGGCCATGTAGCCAGGCGTCCCCATCGGCACATGCGACATCGTCCCGAGGCTCTGCCCGCCCGACTCCGGCTTCGCCAGTCCCAGGTCGGCGAGCTTCGACTTCTTCAGCTCTCCGTTCGGGATCAGGATGTTGTCGGGCTTGACGTCGCGGTGGATCACCCCGCGTGCGTGCGCGACGGCCAGCCCGCGTGTCGCCGCCGTCACGATGTCGAGCGCCTGCTCCTCCGACAGCCCCTTCCCCACGCGCTTCACCATCCCGCCAGCGCTCTCCCCTTTCACGTACTCCATCACGAGGTAGTGCGTCCGGCCCTCCTGGTTCACGTCGAGAACCCGCACCAGGTGATCACTCGAAAGCACCGCCGCCAGCCGCGCCTCGCTGGCGAACCGGTCCGCCATCTTCGGATCGTCCTCGAGGAGATTGAACGGCAGGATCTTGATCGCCACTTCGACCTGGAGCCGGGGGTGGATGCCGTAGTAGACCGCGCCCATGCCGCCCTTGCCGATTCTCCGGAGGATCGCGATCCCTCCCACCATCGGCCGGCCCTGCCCGTCTCGCGGCAGGTTCCCCAGCACGAGATCCCCGGACAGATCTTCAGCGGTGAGGAAGTTCAAAGCCGTCTAGCTCCAATACTGGTTGGTTGAAAAACAAAAAGACCCTTAGAAATCCTGCCGATGAAGTAGGTGCCAACCAATTTCACGCAGGAGAAGGGTCTTATGTCTCTCATCGGCAAATCCCCCCAGAATCTTGAGTCCCCGCAGAAGTTTGT